>JGI24700J35501_10930599_pt1 | contig 16399 bp, 13 predicted proteins | sample TergutTh196P1_FD_35501 | JGI IMG/M metagenome (IMG submission 35501)
ACACATATATACATATGTATATCAAATACCAGGAAAGGGATTCTAAAGGAATTTTTCTATCTGTCTTCATTCTTCTCTATATTTCAGCCCTAATATGACTGTCATTTATATCCAAGTTCTTTCTTTGTTAGTGGGGCAAGAAGAAACCCAGTGGAAACACACAATCTTTTGGCATGAAACAGTCATGAACAGTTTTCATGTGGTTTTTCATTTTGTCAGGCCTTGAGAATTCTTTAGCACAAACAGGGCATGGAAAGACCTTCCTCTGGTGGCCCTCATGATAGAGGAACGCATGTCGCTGGAAGCTATATTTATTTTTGAATGTTTTCTGGACATCTGATTTGGCGCATTCAGTACACTTGTACACTCCCTCTGAAATGGAGGCATAGCGAAAAAGGTTCAAACCCCGAACACTCATTTCAGTTAACTGTTCTGCTGGGTCCTGGCTGGCTGATGTTGCACGGCGACGGGCACGACGTTTGATGGGAGGACGAGAAGGTGGAGGGGCAGAAGCTGATGCGGGAGGTACAGCTGACTGCTGCTGTTCCCCACCTGGAGAGTTTAACCTTTCCCCCCCTCCATTCCCTCCACCACCTCCTTCACTCTCGCCTTGCCCATCTTCACGCACCTCTGACTTCGGCAAAATTATAGGATCTGGAAACAAGCAATGCAAAAGCATGCACATCCAATGCAGAACAACTTGCATTAACAAGCTATTTATCCACGGACTTGGAAGCATAGATTCAAAAATATTCATTACATATCAGCTGATACAAAATATTTCCAACAAAATGTATGTCACAGAACTCTGTCATCTTCAGTAGTTCACCTTGAGCTGCAAAACACATACTCCCCCCCACTGAAATAACTATGTTTCCAAAACCATGAATGTTTCTAGAGTTTCAAATGCAGAGCTACCTTACTGCCACTGCATGAACAGACAAAACTAAGTCTCCATCTCAATGTATGTAAACTTGCACAACTTTCTGATCTAAATGTGGCACTGGTAACTGTATAAGCCACAGCCACAACTAATAAATTACTAAGATCAACAGCTCAATGTAATTAATTATAAAGAGGAAATCCAAAAGAATATGCCCCTCCCCTGCCCTCACAACCTGGTGCAAAAGGTTGTGCAATTCACAAATTGCACATCTTACATATATTACTGTCAGTCGGGCTAAGTACACATAAAAGTTTGGCAGCAACATTGGTACATGGAATGAAACTGAATACAAGGAAGCACACAGTAACACCATGCACATATACTGGTGTCAGCAGCAGTAATACACTTGCAATTCCCTTGTACAAAATTTGTTCTTCATCAAAAAACACACACATATTCTAACGAACATGCAAAACTGCACAGTTAATATGTCAAATTAAGAAAAATTTTAAACAAAATCAAGGCAAAACCATTCATACATTCTTCATAAAAAGTAGGACATAGGGTTTACAGGATACAAAAAGAAAAGCATCAAAATCTAAAATTATAAAATAAATTAACTACATGTCACATCCAAGGAAAAGGCTTTTATTGAATTAAAAATAATAACCTTGTACTACATTGACAGAATGCATTCACTTGGAACAAAAATTACCATCACCTCAAAAATGCCTGCAGGGTAGTAATCCTGTACTATATGGATGAAGAGTTATCATGCAATTTTTTTTTCCATTATCTACAACATACCACCACAACTAACTTTTAATCTGTCCAAGATAATGGCTAGCATTTTTAATGGTAATAGTAATTTTCTAATCCTGTCTTCTCAACAATGCTAACAAAAAAGCTACATACAGTACTCACTGACACAATTTAAAAACTTAGATGCATAATTATCAAAAAGCATGAACACAGCCAGAAAGCTACTCTTGACACAGGTGCCAATGGTCAACAATTGAATACTACTACACTGAAAAATAACAAAATTATTCCCATTGTAAACACAAAATTTAGTTCCCAGCTTCAACTACTTTTCCAGCTTAACACCTCATACTCCTTGATAATTTCATAAATAAAGCTGTGCTACATTTCCATACTGCTCCCACCGCAACCAATTTATAACAATAAAATAAAAACTATCAACAATAAAAGTGGGTTATTACCTTTTCCTTATGAACACTGGGCGAATCTTCAATGTTCAATTGCTGATATTTGTTTAATACATATTATCTTGCTCCTTACGAGGACACTTGGTAAGTGAGTATCCATATAATCTCGAAGTTTCTAATGAAGCCAAAAAGTGTGTGTGCTATGGGGCAGAAATATCAGGAGGGGTTAGAAACCTGGATCATGAAACGCATGTAAACTCCTGGAAGGTTTGTAATTAATGTTTCAAGCTGGTGGAATTTCTCTTCATGAAATGACAGTACAGAAGAAAAGCAATGCTGACGAATCTTCATCACACGTTCACAATGCATACTGCACTTTAATATAAAGTAAAATTTACTTAACATAGACAAACATGTGTTGGCAAGACTGATGAGTGAAACCATTCTGACATCATTGAACTGCATTCATAGAGTATGAACTGCAGAAACATACATAATCCGGTGTTCAGAAGTAACAACAAATTCTAATAAAGTTCCTCATGTCCACTTAAAAAACATCTCTTGATGCAACATAATCAAAAATGTTGCAAAACCAATGGTGTTTAATAAATTTTATGTTATGCATCTCCACGTGAGTAGTGAACAGTACGGTGGTTATTATTACGATGCTCACAACTTTATTAACGTTTAACTATTTACTACATCACAATGTGACAATGTAACTAGTAAAACTTAATCGTGAGGATGGTAACAATAAGTACAATGGTGTTTACTGTACTAAATCCTATCACGACTACCAGAAGAGTTCCAGTAATCACAACTCTCAACATTAGTTTTGTCACAAGCTGAAGAGAAAAAAGAGCAATACAGCCATTCAAGTCTACAATAAGTAACAGATGAACTCTACAATCAAAGTAATGAAGAATAAAGCAAGGAAGAAAAATAAAACCCGGAGGAGGAAGGGGAGCGGGATTAGGAGGGGTGGTTACTGAAGAGAGTGGAGGAGGAAGCAGAAAAGAGGGGATGACTGGGAGCACAGGAGAGGAACAGAGGAGGTAAATTGCTAAATATCACACAGCTCATAGGCCAGTATTGAGCTTCGTGGGACATTCATGAAGAATCAAGTCTTACAGTATGTTACACTATGTTGACTGGGAAATAGTTACATTTTGGAGGAAGGTGCAGCCTCCACCTTCAGGGTCAGTTAACTATTTACCAGTCAATATGGCTTAACACCCCAGAAAACTTCCAAGATTGTCACTCACCCATTTCAAGCAGGACATCAGTTGCCTAACTAGCATGCACACACTGAGGAAAATGATTAGTCACTCATATCTTCTAAAGTTGAAGTGCTTGTCCCACTTAATTTGTCACAGAGATTTTTCAATTTTGTGCACTTAATTTCTGTAATGTGAGATGATAATGTCCATTGAAAGACCATTTAATGAGACTTTACCCTAGGAGAATACCAACAAATCACATAAAATTAACAGTGACTCTCTCATGCCCGCGAAAGTGTAGAATGTACATTCAGAATACTGAATGCCAATTATGAGAAACAAGAACAACAAGTCCACACACAAATATGTAAATTTATTGCAATATAAACAGCGTACTACAATAAATTTACCTATTTGTATATGCACTTTTTGGTCGTGTTTCTCATTACGAATCAACAGTGCATGGTCATGAATCATTTAAAACTGAATGCCAAGTTTAACTTCTCTGAGGGATCAGCACACTGCAAAGAAGAAGCTGTTAAAAATTAAATTGTTAAAACATCTGTTGTCCTCCGTAATTTATTAGACTCTCAGAAGGAATTTTTTGTAAACTGGCCAAAGCTTTGCAGGAAATCAAGAAGCTATTCCTATTTTAAATGAAGACGACGACGACGACGACGATGATGAATGGCACAGATTACTGATGACACAGCTTTGAAAAATCACCTGGTTGATTATTTCTTAATGTCTGCAGGGGCAAATCCACCTCAGTCAGATTATATCAGTTAAATACAAACTATAATTACGCAGTATGAGGGCTCACTTAAATGCTAACTTGTAGTAAGCAACAAAAGATATATGGTATTATTTTATGTTGTGTTAATTGTCCTATTCTCTATCTGGATTCAATTACAAGTTTTAATTAGAAAATAAAAACACACCAGACTCCTTCACCTCCTGATGTAAATTTCTTTCACACATCAAATCCCTCTAGATATGGTCTGGGCAGCTTCTGTCATACAGACCAACCACCTGCTCAATTAAATATACAATAAGAAAGTCACTAGCTTCACAGACTGTTCGTACCACCTAAACAATGCAAACAAATATCACAGAGGCATGGAAATACAGGAAACTAAACAATCACCATTCAACACAACTCCGAGAAGATCGGCTTGTTCAGCTTCTCAGTCTTCTGCCAACTACAATGCAGTAGCTCTGCAGTTTCCTCAGTTTGCACAGCTCAGTGCAGTTCAACAGGTTCAAATCAGTATGGAAAAATTTCCTGGAATTTATGTTGCCATCTCCAGTTTACTTAGTGTGCAATCACCAACACCACTGTCAAAACCTTGAACCTCTGCAGTATGACACAAATTCACAACTTCTCTTAACATCCATATTTTATTTCCAGTCCTATATCCAGTCAAACCTCTAAACCATCAGAAATGTGAAAGCACAGCTTAATGTTATAACCTCTAAATTTCATTAGTAAAGGACACTGCAAACTTTCTATTCAAGAAGAATCAACACTGAAACGTGCTGAAGATGACACCATTTAAGGAAGCCTTCCTGCCTAATACTTTACAATAATTTTGTACCCAAATTTTCCCATATGACTGACACACACATTGCCCTTTTAAACTTCAGCCACTGCCCGTCCTACATATTGGACGCTAGTACTGCTACCACCCAATGACTGTATTTCACATATTCAGTCAATAAATATATTCACTTAACCTTCTAAGATATGCTTCCAATCTCTATTTTTACCCCAACAAAATGCCGTGCATTTCATAAAATTATCTTTTTTGGTTCATAAAATATTCAAATTTTACATAAAGGGTGCACTAGAATTTAAATGTCCAGCTCCAGTGCCAAAGGGTTTATAGGTTTCCCACCCAAGAACCATGGAAGTTCCCAGTACAACCAATTTTTCACCCATTTGTTGTCGCATCAAAATCTTTAACAATTTCCCATTCACTCAATATTCTACCAATACACAGTGATGAAATAATACTCTCAGTTCATCAAGATCAATCTCCACAGTTGTTTTCACCATGGCGCAAGGGTATAAATAAGTAATTCAATGATTTTCTGTGGCAACAAGAGGCAGGAAATGATGTCACACGCCAATGGCACTGCCACCCTATTCCACACAGGAAGTTTACACAGTGTAACACATAACAACAACAACAACAACAAAAACAACAACAACAACAACAACAACAACAACAACAACAATGCACGTAATATATATGAATGTGTGTGTGTGTGTGTGTTTAATACAGCACATTGTGTTTAACTGCAATAACCTGAAGTATTGTGTGCAAAATTTATATTTGTTTTGTGTGCACTTCAAGATACTTATATGTATGAGGGGGTGCTGGTTAAGTCCTTAGCCCGACCAGGAAGGAAACAAGCTACAGAGACCAAACTCGGGATTTATTCAACGTATTCCCCGCGAAGCTCAATACACTTCTTAGCTTGTTGCTCTAACTTTTGCAAGCCACTCAAAAAAAATTCAGAATGGTCGGTCCAACCAGGTCTCTGCAGCAGCACTGACCTCTGCGTCGGATGAAAAATGGCGACCTTTCAATTGTTTTTTCAGTCCAGGGAACAGGTGGTAGTCCACCGGGGCCAGGTCCAGAGAATAGTGTGGGTGATCAACACATTGGAAGCCCTGGTAGGCCAGTTTCTTCTGGGTTGCAAGTGCCCAGTGAGCCGCGGCACTGTCGTGCAAGAACAAGACCCCCTTGTGACCTTCACGCAGCATTTTTCCTTCAAAATGTACTTTGATTGCACCAGCAGAGATGAGTAGTACTCCACGTTGATAGTTTGGCACTTTGGAAGATAATCAATGACGAAGATGCCGTCTTGATCCCAAAAAATTGAGGCAAGAACTTTTCCAGCAGATTTCTGCACTCAGAATTTTTTGGGGCGAGGTGAGCCGCTATGCCACCACTCCATTGATTGTTGCTTTGCCTCTGGATCATAGTGATATAACCAGATTTTGTCCATGGTCACCAATCGTGACAGGAAATCATTTGGATCACACCAAAAAAATTCCAGAAGTTGCTCAGACTGGCACCATTGATGCTTCTGATCAGCTTTCAGGCATTTGGCGACCCACATCGCGGAGAACTTCCGCATGTCCAAATCTGAATGAATGATTGACCCAACCTGCTCACATGAGATGCCCAGTTGCTCAGCTATTGATTTAGCCAAAATCCAACGGTCTTCCAAGATTAGCTCCTGAATGTGATCAATAATCTCCAGGGTGGTCACTGTTTTGGGTCGTCCAGGACAGGGTGCATCACAGGTGGAAAAATCACCATGTCTAAACTGTGCCACCCAGTTTTTGACGGTGGCATATGATGGTGCATGTTCCCCTAATGTTTCTGTCAGAATGGCGTGAATTTCATTCATAACCTTGCCTTGTAGAAAAAACAACTTGATGACAGCTTGCGTCTTGATGTTGTTGAAATCGCGCGCATTGCCTGACATGCTTCCTTTCAGCCTTTGTAACAAGTAAAGACTTGCAATTCAGCACATGAACAGACCCCTCTTTCCAACGACACTATTGATTCCATCCTATGACATTGGGAAGTAGGTCAGGCTAAGGACTTATCAGCACCCCCTCGTATATGTTTTTTGTCCTGTAAAGCCACTAATTATTGAACACGAGATCTGCATGGCTACTACATAAAAAAAACCTTCAAATTTCCCTTTAAAAAATCCTCCAAGAACTTTATATTTCTGTGTATACTTGAAAGACCAATGTCAGCACTATAACCATGAATCTTAAAGTTCCTAAATATTCTGTTATTACTGGTTCCTGATGTTTGACTGCAAAACATTAAATACGACACAGTAATTATGACCCTACATGAATTACAAGGAAATTCCTGCAGAGACCAAACTGGAAGTTAATAAGGGTAGGAGCTAATGGGTGTACTCTTCCAAGCTTGTGCAATGTAGGTTTTTAGGTACAGTTCAGACTTTCTGGAAAGCAACGAGTGTTACTCCACATCCTGATACACAACACTTCCACTTCAATTACAAGAACTTCATATACAATTTGTTTTTATGAAATACAGTACCATTATTTTAAATGACCATAATCATGTCACATCCCATTCATTCACTTATGTTACACACCGAGACCACTCACCAATTCATTCCCACTTTCTTCACTGGTAAAGCTGTAAGGCCTCTACAGGCCATCTGCAAATTCCATCGAAACACCGTGTTTTTGTATGAAACATACACTAAAAACAATATTCACAAGAATCATCATCATGAATTCAGACTGAAGTTTCCTGATGTGCCTATTCAAACAAAAAAAATTACAAACAAGGGGTTTTGAGTGACAGGTTCCATTTCAGGCTGTAACATTACACACAGAAGACACATGCTGAGGAAGAGATGGAACAAGTACTGAAGTACCAGAACAAGTACAGCCTGATTTACACAGCAAACAGGCATGCCTGCATCATCATTGGCATTTGTACTTGCACCGCTATAAGAATACTGCCATTTACAAACTTTATGACAGATTCTAAAGCAAGACTAAAGTTTATGAACTGGTACATCCGTGCAGTGCACACTGCAACAAGAAAACCCACATTCAGAATAACAGGTGATGGTCTGCAGAAAATCCCACATTAATCCATGGAGTATTATTACATGAAGTTTAGGTTTGTGTGTGGTTATGTTAAAAGAGAAATTAGGATTATGGGACCCATCTTTTACCGAGACCATAAATTCAAACACCGATATGTAACACACAGATGCACTATTTGCAGAACCCCTAACCAGTTACTACAGAACCTATGCCACTTTTCACCACAATAGTGCAGCAGTTCACACCACATACAATTCTATATTTTTTTTAACAGAATAATAAGCAGAAGACTGTGGCTTCCTTTTTAATGTGATATGAACTTGTGCAGTGTTCATATGTGGGGCATATTAAGAGATCAAGCATATGGTAATCGTCCTCACACTGAAGACAAACTGAAGGAAAGCATTCAGATTGTTGTTTCCAATTTCACCAGCAGAATTAAATGAGCAATGAACATGCTTCAGGTCATGTGTGTCTGCAAACCAAAGCAAACCACTTCAAACACCAGTTTTATGTACAGTGTGTACAGAAGCTACTAGTTCCTGCAAAGCATTGAACTAAAATGTGTAAACCCTAACTAATGGCTAAAGGGAACAAAGAATGCTGCACTTCCTACCATCAAGCAAAATAATTCAAATGCAATTCAATAATTAGTGTACAGGGTCCTTCCAAAAAAGTCCCTGTATTTGTAAGTTCCAAAATACATAAATTCTCTATGAAAGAATCACAGAGGCTTCATTGCTGTGCCTCTCTTCAGCTATTCATATAAAATCTAGTCTCAGTCCAATAATCTGCTAGCCCAAAAAGCATAATGTCAGTAGTTTCATTCCTCCAGGGGTCACATCCTATCTCAAATCCATTTACCACCACAATAATCATTATTTTGATTTGTAGCAAATATAACCCTACACGTATCTCCCTTTAAAAGGAAGTTACAAATAATATGCTCAATTCTAATCACAAAACAAGACACAAGTCCACGGATACACTATTATTTGCTTCTACCACCAATGACTCCACATACACTTGCTTCATGTAGTACCTGTTCAGGGTATGTACTGCCATTACTATTTAGCACTGGGAGAGGCCCTGTCACAGAATATCCCGCACGAACAGTTTTAGACATTTTTACTCTCTAGTCAACATGAAAATAAATGAATGTGGTCCTGTAATGAAAGAGTATCCCGGGGTACCAGATTTTTGTTTCTACTATTCCTGATTACAATGAAAATGTTTACAAGACCCTATCCTGTCATACGAACTGCAGTCCACAGAGTACAGCAGAAAGTCTGAACTGATACATTTATGAAAAGAAACACTGGGTAATGACTGAAACATTCGGTTACTGAATTCTGTCCATGCACAAGGCATATGACACCCTGATCAGAGATGGATTTAAAGTGCAAGGAAGGGAATGGAAGGGAAAGATGAGGCAGAACTGCATGTTTTCAGTTATGTACATCAAAATTAAATGTAGCCAGAAAATGATGTAAAAATTTTTCAATATTTGCACCTTTTTAATTTTACACATCACCACATCTTACTCTGACTCACTCATCTACAAGCAAGTAACTTGCTACAGTGTTTCTTCTATTTCTTTAGCTTGTGTAAAAATCTGCATGTAATAAATTACCAACAAAGATGTAAAACATAAAACAACTTTCTATAAAACTGTCATTAATGACTCTCCCAGTAAACAAAGACAGACAGTTTTAAAGTTATACATCCCATTGTGTATCATAATTTAATAAATGCTATGAAATAGTGATAAAATAACAACAAATTTGTTTAATACATTCAAGTAACATAATGTTCTTGTTCAGGGAAATCAACAACCTGCATTTCACTAAATCTCTGAAAGTAAACAAAAATCCTGCTGAACACAAAACATGTATTACTCTACAAGACCGAAGCCCATCACTTCTTCCAGCCCAACCATGGTCATCAAAGTCAGCTGAACTTCTACTGTTTCTGACTAAAAGAAATTATCAGATACAAAGGTTTGCCATTAACAAATACCTCCATGAATACCTGTTTACAGTTCTTGCATATAAAGCTAACTTCAAAATGGTTTTTTTCTGAATCTGGACATACAGTAGGAAAATCGCAAGATGTATGACTTAAAAAATAATTTCTTGTTAATAAGACTCAAGACCTAAAACAAGCCAAATTCCATATTTATTTAAAAACAGCAAATGTGCTTTCTAACAGGACGGTGCACACTATCATAACACCAGCAACTGAAACATTACACTATTCACAGTCACACCGAATAGCCTACTGTGCAGACACGCAACTCTGTAACGCTTCTGAATGGGTAAAATGGTAAGCAGTATGTCTGCAAACTGCTATACTATGTACTACATCGTCCAAACTGCAAAGTGAGAAAAGAAACAGGACCTCTCTCTGAAACAATGAACTCCTTTCCACCACCACAGCAACGACATAAATTTGTAGACCTTATAATGATGACTGCAAATGTGAAGGATGTGACTCAACATTACTCCACAAAACACAGAGAATCACAACACAGTTAACAGCATTTCTACCAGAGATGACACACAGAAAAAACTGACCTGCGTTAGCAAAGGCAGAAGGTTTTTGCCCTTGTCCGTCCGTCTGCCTGTCTTCCTTTCTTTCTTTCTCACTGAATCATCCGTACAATATGTTGCAGTCGTCTGGGTTATAACACCACATAGTTTGATAGGTACTATGAAAGTACCAGACTATGTGCTGTCATGATCAGAATGCTACTATGTAAACCCTCATCACTATGCAAATCACACCCTATACATCCACACTTCATTCTCACAGTCACTCACCACTGACAGTCTCCTCTGTCCAGCTATAGTGATATCACTACTAAATAACATGACTTTCTTGAGTATTTCATCAGAATGTGTTTGTTTGATAAGAACTATATGGAATCATATTTTCAGACTAATGATTTTTCTAAGCGTGTAGAAGCAGCAGAAAATCAGTTGAAATGTCAACAGCAAAAAATATTAACCAAAGTGCATGAAAACATCAATACTATAAGATACAATACAAACTGAGTCAGAGTTACCTCTATTTACTTTCCAAACCTGCCTCAAAGTACTCTCTGAGGCAAAAACCTTCCAAATTTTAGCCACACCAAATATCAGTGATCAGTTTTCCCATGAGAGATGAAACTCAACTTCAGCCAATTATACAACGTGATACTCCTTACATTATGTTTGCCAGATTCAATTCCATGACCAATAGTTTGGTTCATAATGTTCTAAGAATTTCATGAAAGGTGCAGTCAATTATCTGCAGGCCTAAGAAGCAATCTAAACAGATAATCTGTAACACCACTAGTTCTAAGTGAGATGCAAGTATTCAAACCATCTACTACACACAGGGTGACTGTGTTACTCAACAGAACAGATGGACAAGAGAATAAATCTGCAGGAAAGCAAAGCCAAACAAAACAAGAGAAATAAGCAGTGTAACCCCATCTATCTCAAGCACCTGTTTAAATGCATAGATACTGTGTTTATTTGTCTTCTAAGTGGTTAGTGATGGATATCTGACCTTGCATATTTCTACTGCATACAGGTAATTTGCTATGTACTGACCATTTATATAAACATGTAAGGCATTTACATATTTTTCATCCAGCTTTCAAATATGAGCAAAAGAAGGTTCATCAGCACATCCTCCAGTATAATGTTCCAGCTGCTGGAAATTATAACTTGTATAAAAAGTGTCAGGTCTCTGTGACTACTACGATTCTAGAGGTACATCACAGACAGGCAACCTCTGTATGCCCTGCAAGTCACAAACTCACAGCACCAAGCAAGAAATCTATTACTGTTCATTCATATCACATCATCCATTCTTGAATTTCTTACAAACTGTAACTCCTGGGACAATATCACAAGAAATTTAGCGTGTTCAAGTGATGGAACATACACAGAATAATTTCTTAGAACCATGACATCCTCCATACATATGAATTTGCATCACAGATGTGTACCTTAATCACAGTAAATCCAGAAATAAACTGCCAAGCATTACGTATGTTAGAAATGAATTAGAATAGACAAGCCTGCAAAACGAAAATTACTGCCTTCCATAATGTGATACAGTGCAGTCTGGTAGATACACATTGACATTTCATAAAAACCTGCTGCCCCCATCATCAGGATGGATAGATGAATTTATCCACCCTGATGATGCAGGCAGTGGGTTACTCAGAAGTGGCAGTACACCCACAAGAGTACACTGTATCACATTCAACAGCACACTAATGAACATAGTTAACACCAAAATAATCACAAATCTTAGAAGCCTACAGACTAATAAAAGAGTCATTGCCACATATACCTACAGAATCACCAATAATCCACATGGGCCAAACCAAAAGTCATCAGCTGCATTATATTCCACACATTACAACAAAACGTCACACACTGAGAATTATGCGGATGGAAGTGTCATCTTGTAATCTCCACCTGAAATATCAATCCAACACATACAGCACCCAGAGACCACAGCAACAAAGAGGTTTCAGTGATGTCTCACATCACCAGCAATCTGCGACTGATTTTCTTGCAAACAAGAGCAACTTGGCTACAAACACTGTAAACAGACAGTGCGTCTATGAAGATGGGTGCACAGCAATGTGCATGCCTGGGTCAAACGCTCCAATAATGGCAACATGGGCATTGCTAACTCCCCACAGTGACTGACCAAGGACCACTAGCACAGAATCCAACAAGCACAAAGCTGATGCGCTCATTACATATGACTAAACAGTGCTGAAATGAGAAGTCACAGCATCAATTGGAACTGAACACAATGCGAGGCAGATGGTATCACATCCGGAACTGGGCAGAACGTTCCACTGGATTCCCGCTTGCCAACAGATGAACACCAAAAAGCATCCAAAGCCACATCTTCCTAAAACAATTTTCTGTTGAGGGCAACAACTGTCTACTGATTATCAGGACCTGTAATGAAACCTTGTTCCACTACTTTGACTCTGAAATAAAGCCATGAAGCATGGAATGGCACCATGTTGCATCTCCAATGGCCAGAACAATGTCACTGGCCAGGAAAGTTATGGGAACTGTCTTCTGGGGTGCTGGTTGATTTTATGCCCAGTTGGGAAACCAGCAATGCTACTCACTACATTTAGACGTGCCATAAACTGCAATGTGCATTTTGTGTTGAGCGACCTTCAACAGATACACCATTCTTCAACACAAAGCACCACCTCACACAGCATGTCTGAAATTTGGGGCAGATGAAAAATACATGGGGAAGTACTCCCATCCTTCCTAGTCTGCATTTGGCCACCTTAGTTCAGGACCTTGAAACATCACAACTGACTCACACTATAAGAATGACATGGCAGTCCATGAAGCTGTGTGTGCATGGTTCAGGCATGCTTGAATGCACTTCTACTGCAGTGGTATATTCAAGTTTGTGCAGGACTGGTAAAAATGTATGGAATAAAACACGGATTTGTGAAAAAATGTCAGTGCATCTCCAGTTACTGAGGAAAATATCTGTTTTTGTAAAAGTACCTCTATTAACATGCTCACTGCTTTTGGTATGGCCCTTGTATACAGACAGAAAGAAATCTGAAATTAATGTTAGTTTCTTTTGGTATCATCTCATTTGAGTGTTGCAAATAAATTTATGTACAAATCCAATATGTGCTCAAAATATATAAGAATGTCATATAATATGGGTTAAGTTTCACTTCAAACACTAAAAATTAAATGAGTAAAGTTACCAGGTCCTAACAACATAAACACATCTAATTTTTATGCCACGTTGAAGAAGGATACTTCATACATGAATAACACAGGAAACATTTTGTAAAGTTATGTCTAATGGCAGACACTCTGAAAAGTACAAGATGATTCTGGTGTACTATTGATGCACTAATGAAGGTAAAATGTTTCGCATGCAGACATACAAAATAAGTAACATATTCTCTCAAAAACACTGCCTGTACTTATTTACAGAAAGGTTCTAAAATGAAGTACTGAATGCAGAGCTTCTTTCAGCAGTAAAAAGTTCAGGCTCTGTGCACTCCTTTCATATGAGTCATCATGTTATCTTTCCGGGTAAATTCTTTTTTGCACCACGGACAAGTGAATGCCTGCTTGCTTCTTCGATGTGTCGTAAGATAATGTCTACAGAAATTACTTATGTGGGTGTACGTCTTACTGCACACTTTACATCTAAAAACATTATCTGCCTCTCGAACACAGAACCTGCGTGCAGAACCATCATGGACATCATCTCGATCTGACATACTAATACCAGCGGCTCGCACACTGGTTTCAAACCCTGACTGAGAGAAATCTTCAGTAGGTATTACAAGGTCACTGCAGTTCTCAGCCAGGGATAACAGTTGCCTGGTAGATTCAGACAGAGAGAGCACACTGTTCACTTCAGAGGAGAGTACAACTTGTAAGTCACTGTTTGGCAAAATAGAAACATTTGTGGCTGTGTTATCAACATCATGCAAGTTCTGATCTCTTACATCATTACTGAAATCACCATCATCAGCCTCGCCTTCTAGATTTATTGTAATTAACTCCTCACTGTTTCTAATCTCAGCTGTACTTGAGGATGGAGACAAGGTTATCAGTTCATTTTCATCATCAGGAAGTGATGATTCATAATCCAGGTCATTTGTTGCGTCTTCTTCTGGTTTAACTGCAAAACAAAAAGTTTTCAATATTTACAAAACTTAAACAGTAATATACTTCTTTAAATTACTCATGCCAGATACTTACGAGCCAATTAAGTCCAAAAATAAAACTGTAATGAACAAAATTCCTCTAAGATTTAAAATGAACATCCCATGTTGTAATTATGACAACAGCCAATTAATGTAACATCTCAATGTAATAGGTTGCCATATTTTCTGTGAAGGTTTTAAGAGTCTCTTCAAACCAACCTCAATAAGTACATTACTTATATAATAAAGAGTAAATTAAATCAAAAACAAAAAATAAAGTCAAAATGTTACCACATATTCTGCGGACGAACTATTGCTGTCATTTGCACAATAAAGATATTTACGTATAAATTCCAGATGTGTGCTTGTTAATTTCACAACATGCAGCTCATCCGAAAACTATTTATTTTTTAACATATTCTCTTTCTTGCCTCCACATTCTTACATGACAAACTTGAGATCTTAAATCTTCTTGGATACCATATTCCACCACTGAGTGTATGTCAGACACTCAATAAATCAGACACCTGACCCTTGAAGATGAGGCCACTATATGGTTTCAAAACAATGGAAAACAAACACACACTGACAGAGTGCAATATCCAAGAAGAGCAAAGATCTCAGCTGCACTGCTTTGAAAGCCTGACAAACTTGCATTAACCAGAATTACAATAAATCCAGTCAAATCACAACAATTCATTCTATTCTTTAAAACATATTGCTTAAAATAACAGAATTGTTTAAAATAACAGAATGAATTGTTCAATAAATCCTGTCAAAACACAAATGCACAGAGGCAAAGTAGGGACGAAATCTCACAATTTAAAAACTTGCATTACCTTCAGTTAGCAGACATTATTCCCCAATTATAGAAGAACAGGTTATCAGCAATTACTTTGAACATTTTAAGCCAGAACTTTCATCTAAACCAGTACCACTAGCTGCATAATAACACAGCAACTATCAACATGGTACCTAGAAACATTTACATAAACTCCTGCAAACTAATAAGAATCTGAAAAAAATGATTTATTACTGTTACACATGAACTTCTTTCTAGCTTTTCCTGACAAAGCCAAATTATCTACTCATTCTTATTCATGAAATTAACACTCACTCTATCTTCAAGAAGTACAATCATCTCCTGCTTTTCTTCAAAGTAGTAATTTTCCAAGATATTTCCCCACTAGATTTCCATATACATTAACTTTCCACCTACACTAGCAATATGCCCTGAACATCAAAGCTTCATACAGATTACTATCTGAACAATAACAGGTGACATGCTTAAATAAGAGTTCCTTGTTACAAATCCTACACTGCTCACATAATTCACCCCTCCACAGATGGGTCAATGAAAGAATTAACACACATCTTTCCCCACCCAACTTCCTAGCAGCTGCCTCCCTTCTGCATGCCTTCCCCAATTCCACCTACTGTTCCCATATATGTTCACTGCCCTCTCTGTCCCTCCCTCTCTCTTTGTGGACTTGATTGGCGTGCTGTTATGTTGTCATATTCAGAGGTTCAGAGACAGGAGGTGTGCAATGCGGGTAGGGTATATCCCCAACTATCAATGTCAATTCTTTTGTCAACTCAACAAATGTACATCCTAATACTTTCCAAGTACTTTATTTTCAACGTATCTTTTCTTCTTCCCTCCAACAATGTGCCCATGTTTAAAATCCGAACAAAATAACTTACATTCCAATATAAATAACAGACCAACACTTTGAAACCCTGTATCTCCAAGGCGAAATACGCACTTAA
>JGI24700J35501_10930598_pt1 | contig 16388 bp, 13 predicted proteins | sample TergutTh196P1_FD_35501 | JGI IMG/M metagenome (IMG submission 35501)
GGGGGTGCGGTGGTGGCACAGTCTGGTCATTTCGAAGAACAGAAATATATCTTGTACCTACTGGGAATCTAACCCCCTGTACCAGAGTGCAATGCACAATGAAACAGATTTGTGTGAAAGGCTTTAATTCTCCCTTTGCATCCTATAAACTTCACTTAACTTCACAATGTACCTGTCTACTGTGGGATGAAACACATAACATCTCAACTGCAAATAACCAATCACATGCACTGTAATCTGTATGAATTATGAATACACCAAAGCCCACGTGACAGACATGTTGAAACGGAAGAGCGGAGTAGGTCATGGCAATAACCACAAGGAAACACGCACTACCATACCTCACTTATGATGCACGGAAGAGAGTTTTGAATACACCTAAAGGCAAACTCCACTCCACATACCTCTGAATCAGCCTGTAGAAAAGAGAGAGACAGAGAGAGAGAGAGAGAGAGAGCTACAGTGTGTCCAGGCTGTACCAGCATAACACATTACCTTAACAAATGACCCAAATGCTTTAGAAACTATAAGAGAACACAAGATAAAAACCAAGTAACTTGCTGATAACTGATCAAAGTCTCTTTCTTTTGTTGAAAATACTGACAACCTTCATTCATAAAATTCATTATATTGCATTTAGAAGGCCTATTTCATCTGCAAAAACTGAAATATTCACCAGCGAATGTCATAATATCATAACTGACAACATGTGATGTAGCTGGACAGAGGTTTAAGGGTACGTTATGCAAACCATGAACTGTGTATCACAGAAACTCCACTGTCTACGATGGAAAATCTTTGATTTTATGCCCAACCTTGTGCTTGGTTTCGGCACAACCAACAAATACTCCATAAGCAACACAGCAGGCACTTAAGGAATCAGGTCTTCTGGGATATGACCACTGGACCTTCCTTCAGAACATCAGGAACATCCCAACCAAGGACACACTGTCACATCCAAGAAGACATGAATCCTCAGAAAAAATGCTGTGAGAAGTCATATCTTGCATGAGCAGGTACTTTTACATTTTCTTTTGGTATTCAACACAGGAAGCACTTCTTGCTCACTGCAAGAGATTTAAAAATAAAAATACTGTGTTTAGTACTAAGCTGGCATCTGTTATAATGCAGTGTGCATTCATATCACTGTATGAAGATTACCATCTTATGTGCTGACATAACATCACATCTCACAGAAAGGTTATGTTCTGGAGAAACCTGCTGCCTCCATCTTCAATATGTGACACTGCAGATGGAGTTGGCACGTTTTTTTTGAAATGCCTTTCTGACATCCCTGAGGGACAGTAACCAGCAGGTGTCACTGGGAAAACTTCATCTCCCACATAAAATGCTGGTGATGCCACAAAAGTTCACCCAGCTTCAGTGTTGGTGTTGTCACAGGTTGGCTTTCAGTATTTTCAATACACACTAAGCTTAATAAATACCAAATGCACATTCAGGTCTTCTGGAATGTGACAATTTGTTAATGGATTAGGGTTTCCAGATGTTTTGAAGGTACGCAGTACTGAACGCCAAGTAACACTAACCATCGACACAGTGTCACAAACCAGAAGACCTGACACCTCAACAGAACCACTGTGGAAACCTCAGATATTACTCAGAAAACCAAATGATTCAGCAATAAAAAAAGGGGATATACATACATACATAGATACTTGGGTACAAAGAACTATCACCCTTGTGGTCCACATAATGGTAACAGGCTAATAATTACATGTGACGTACATGTTCATTTAACACTAGAATTAAAAAACAACAACATGATGACAACAATGACAGCAATAATAAAAAAGTCTCTGCTATTAAGTAAACAACACTGTTTACTTGGACCAGGGCTGCCTATATAAAGAGTACGATGTGCACATGTATGGAGATACCGCAACTGTTAGTCATTCTACTTACATACTGCAATTGGAGGGGGGAATACACTGTTGGTACTCGGGCTGGGGAAACATAATATGTCACAATGTGGTTAAGCACGACAACAGGGGTTATATCTAACACACACCACTAACAAGTACATAAGCAAACATATACAGATGAAACTAAAGGCATCAAGAATGGAAAAACCACGCGCAGATGCATATGCTTTTCAAAATTATAACCGCTACCAAAAAAAACGGACATCCCAAATTGGAAGTCAAGTGATTTTAACAGTAACTGAAATAAAGGACTGGTTTTGACAGAACAGTGGCATCAGATGTATCAGTTTCAGCTTCATGTCTTGAAATGCTATGAGAATTCTGTATTGCAGCACAGCTGGAAAATCCCAACATGCTATTACAAAGAGCTGTCTTTCAACAAGATGGAGCAACTCCTCCCCTCACAGCATTAAAGTGTTCTGAAATGAAACTTTCCCTGAATGGTGGACTGGTCAAGCAGAACTTGTGACTTAGGCAGCCTGTTCACCTGACTTAACACCTGTGGATTTTTATCCAAGGTGTTTATGTTTCAACTAATAATAATGAACGATGGGCAATATGTGAAAGTTTATGAATAATCTGTGAATATTTAAAGAATACCACAAGAAATTAGAGTGAACTGAAATCTATGCACCAAATGCTCGCACTCCTGCCAACAACCAGTTCTATATTTCAATTAGCAGTGAAGTTAGGTAGAAGACATTGTCCGGAAGAGATTTGTGCCACAATGTTTGCAAATCAGCATCAACCACAGCAGTAGTAGAAGTAATAGTAGTAGCAGCAGCAACAGCAGCAGCAGTAGTGATAGTGGTGGTAGTAGCAGTGGAGGTAGTGGTGATGTAGTAGATTATCATAATCATCATCATCATCATCACTGTTTTCTTTATGCAGGGTATCTACACACATACTCCCAAGACAAACCATGTCCCTAGGGAGTACAACGTTGCAGCCTTTTCACCCTTGCTGTTTATGGTGCCTCTATCTCTAGTTCCTGTGTTGGCTCCTTTGTACTTTTATGTTAGCACTTTCTGAAGTCTGTGTGCAGTGCTCAATATGGCTGTTTTCTGTAGTTCCTTAACATCATTGTGTCCTGGTATGTTGCTCATGCGTTTTCTGAATGATTTTGAAATAGTTCCTGTTGCTCCAATTACTACTGGTATCATCCTTGTTTTTACATTCCTTATGCGTTGTATTTCTATTGTGAGGTCTTTATATTTTGAATTTTCATATTTGGTTGTGAGCTTTCATGGTTTTTTACAATGTTTACAAACTGATCTTTGTAATTTGTGTTAAGGTATTCTGCAATATTAATCATCTCTGCTTTATATGCTGCTTCAACTTGTACCAGTCATCTCCCTCCTTCTTTCCTTTTTACATATAGCCTGTTTGTGTCAGCTTTTGGATAGTGCATTTTATACATTGTTAGCATCTTTCTAGTTTTCCTGTCTATTTGTTTTATTTCTTCAAGTCTCCAGTTAATTATATCAAAACTGTACCTCTATACTGGGACCCCTAGGGCTCCAATTGCTGTAATTTTATTCCTAGCATTCAGTTCAGATTTCAGTATCATTCTTAATCTCTTTCTGTATTCCTGTTTCAATCTTTCTTTCATTTGTTGATGTATGCCTTCACTTCCCTCAATTCCTAGGTATTTGTACATTTTTCCTTGTTCTAGCTCTTGTATTTCTCTGTTAATATCAATCACCAAATTTTGTGACTTAATTAGTTTGCCTCTCTTAAATGCAATTTTGGCACATTTTTCAAGTCCAAATTCCATATGGATATCATTGTTAAGAGTTTTAACTGTGTGTACCTGTTTTAGAAGTTCTTCCTCTGATTTAGCAATCAGCCTCAAATCATCCATGTAGAGTAGGTGTGAAATCTGTCTTTGTTATGTGCTCTTTGTACCCTGTGTTTAACCTATTCAGTTGTTCAGTGAGAGGAAGCAAACAAATGCAAAATAGCAGTGGTGATAATGAGTCTCCTTGAAATATCACACACTGTATTTTTATATCTTCTGTTTCTATTAGCTCATTTTCTGTGTGTAGGTGCATACGTGTTCTCCAATAAGTCATAGCCTTCTTAGTAAATGCTATCACTTTATTATTAATCCCAATTAGCTCTAGGGATTTAATTATCCAACTATGTGGCACCCTGTCAAAAGCTTTCTGATAATCAATCCATACCATACTCAAACTTTTTTTCCTGTGTTTGCATTCTTGTAGTATTTATTGCTTTTGAAATCAGCAGTTGATCTTTGCATCCTTTCGTTCTGCTGCAGCACCCTTTCTGTTCTTTTGGTAGCAGATTTTCATCATCCATATATTTCTGCATACATCTGCTTATAATAGATGTAATCAGTTTATATGTTGTAGGCAGACAGGTCACAGATCTGTAATTCTTTGGATTTTCAGTATTCTCATTTTTTGGTATAAGGTATGTTACTCCTGTTGTTAGCCACTCCAGTATAGAATCTTCTTCAATTAATTTGTTAAATATCGTAGCTATACAGTATACTTGTGTATTGCTCTAAGTTGCTTAAGCCAAAAATTTGGTATCTGGTCTCTTCCAGGGGTTTTCCAGTTTAGCGTTGTTCTTAGTGCATCTAACCACACCTTTTTCACATACTTGGCTCCATTCCATGCTAGGGCTTCGCTGGTGCCGGTCCTTTATCCAGCACGCTTCTTCATTATGTAAAACTTTTTCCCCATATATTTCTGTCCAGAAGTTCTCCACTTCCTCTTTGCTTGGTGCATCTTTCACATTGGAGTGTGAGTGCCGAAGACGGTTATAAAATTTCTTACAGTCAGTTCTAAACAGCTTATTTTGATAATAATGGTTTTGTCTTTTCCTGTACCTGGATAATCATTGTGTCTTGGCAGAAACCTTTTGTTTAAGCTCTTCAAAATCAGTTGATCCAAACTTTCTTTCTTCTCTATGTTATATTTCTTAAGTAATCTAGTTCTTTTTATGTTCATTACTTTTCTGTTATCTCTTTGTATTTCCACCGGTGCTGATAGTTACTTTATAATGTCATTTATGTTGCCCTGTAGGCGTCTGACCCAGGGGGATGTTTTTGATCTCTGTGTTTGTAGTCTATACTCTCCTGTTCCATTTATTTCTTCTCTAATAACTGTTGCTGCAGCATAAATAAGGTGGTTTAACTTGGTAATGTTTAAATCTTTTTTGTCTAGTATTTCTCTCATTGCCTCATTAGCTGTCTTCATTATTGCTTTCAATTTAGATATATTTTGAAGTTTCTGTAGTCTTGGTCTGTTGTCCACTGTTATTTGTGTCACCTGATAATACATACTTTCAATTTTTTGTTTTAATTTGTAAATCTGATCCTTGTGTTGACAAATTTCCGTTTCTTCTTCTGCTGTAAATACTTCACTCGGCTTCCGTTCTTCGTCTTTTATAGTACCCGTGTGTATACCCGTGTATTATTATTGGGGCAATTCACCCAACAGTGGAAAGATATTTACTTTACAAACGAAAAATAAGTGCATAGGTGCATGAAGTAGATATGCATGTAAAGTCTAACAAATCAAAGATTTCATCTGTTTCATGCCAATATATATTTTCATTTAATGAACTTTATTGTAAGTAATAAAAAGTACATAATGATAGAAACAGCATAACTTCAAATAGCAACAGTGATAGCAGCTATATGTTTCAGCTTTGGAAGTAGCCACTGTCAGGCTGTATGTATCAGAGAAGTGTAAAACGAACAGTTATATATTTCTTTTGTTATGTATTTTACAAGCACAAAGGGGATGCCACACCTTAAAAAATGTAGAAAATTTTCAAACACATTCACCGATACATAGTATTAATACAAGTAACAAATACCCAACAAAATACCATAAGCTCCTAAACTTTTAAAAAGTTTGGATTATGGAAAAGACACTTCAGAAGTCCACAGATTTACCTCAAACCAGAAAAAAAAACACAACGTAAATCAAAATGCACCTATACAATTTAAAACTTGACCAAGTATAAAGATAAACAGATAGCAACAGCTTTTACATCCTTCTATGCATCTACACACCATACTCCTCTTACATCCTTCTACGCATAAACACACCATATTCCTTTTACATCCTTCTATGCATCTACACACCATATTCCTATTACATCCATCTATGCATCTACACACCGTATTCCCAAACACTTGAAGAAACAAGAAAAAAACATGAAATGCATTATAAAAGAAAAATGTATGGCCACAGACCAAGAAAAAAACACTTTTAATGCTGATTACAAGCTCCATGAACTAAACCAAGCCACAGCTTCATTGAGAAGTAAGAGGAGCTTGGGTCCTGACTTGAATATGGCAGAATTCCTTAAACACTTAGGACTCAAAGCACTCAGCACATGCCTACGACTACCACATGTAACCAAATGCAAGACAACTCTAATCTAAGAAGAACTCCCATACGAAACATGTCTGCCAAGGGAAAAAGTGTTCATCCAAATTTAAGATGACCCCCCAAAAATAAAATGTCTGCTAAGAAACAATATTTTACTATTAATTTAACACACTTAATACACAGAACATGTCAGATTCTATCTATCTTTACCAATCAGTGTCACTCTCTCCATCTTCACAGTCAGTGCCATCATCTTCCTCACACTAACTTCTAACATTCCCATCCTCTTTACCACCATTCCACAACATATCATCATCAGTCCTATCCACTGCACTGGATATACAACACTTCTAAAAACCTTTCACATTACTCCTGGTGAGATGCAGTGCCATGCCATTATGATCCACATTGAGTAAATAATGCATTTATACTTCTTGGTTTATAAACTTACTTGAACCCATGAAGATTCACGATCTTCTCACAAATGGTGCTGGTGGCATTATGAAATTTAAATATGTGTGTTTGGGACTTTTCTATTGTGTCTGTGGTCTGATCAGTCTAAGTTATGATTCCTTTTATGGTTTTAAATTTGTGGATTGGTCCAGGTTTTATTTTTGAGTCTTGTAGGTAATTTAAAAATTTTCAATAGCCATTTTCCTGTTACTGCCCTTGGACTAGATCTGTTCTCAGGTATGTATATGAACAAGTTGTGGTTCCATGGTGCCCAGTGATTGAGAATAGCTTGATCTACGGGGACCACAAAGTTAGGTGCTTCTTTACAAAATTAGATGATCAACAAAGTCCAAGAAAAGAGGACTGTGTCAGTTACCACTAGTCATGCTCTGTTCTCTTTTTTGTTTACATATGACGATTTCAAATGCAGGCCTTGGTTTGGCTCCACATGGTCCAGGTCAGAATGATTTGGTTTGGCACGGTCTGCTTCACTGCTTCCAGACAACCTCCAACATTTAAGTGCCAAGTTTAAGGGAAAAACCTTGTTTGCATTTGAATAAATACTGTATTTAACTGAATCTGGACAAAAACAGTTTCAACAATGTGGAGGAAAGCAATCACTAACCCTTCACTAACAGCAAAAACACCAAACTCATCATTATCCAGCTACTGACCAATATCCTTAACAAGCATTCCAGCAAAAACAATGGATAAAATGATACGTGCATGAGTAAACTGGTATCTGAAAACCCAAAACCTCCTACCATTAGCACAGAGAGGCTTCAGAAGGTACTGCTCAACAAACCAGCAAATCACTATGCTCAGCCAAGAGAATAGGGATTGCTTTGACAAAAGAGAAAAAAAATAACTGCAGTTTCTGTTGATTTTAAGAATGATTATGATTCTGATCCGAGGATGAAACTTATGGGCAAGTTACAAGCCACTGGGGGTGAAACGCAGAATACTTAAATGGCTCCAAATAAATTCATTACTCAATGCTTTTGGGTAACAAAATTTGAAAACAAGCTTTCAAAATACAAATCAGAAGAGGACTGTCCTGGGGAGCAGCAGGTACAAGCACCACCTTTTTTAATGTCACAATTGATGACTTACTGACACAATTAGATAAGGGTAAGAATGTTAAGGCAGTACTCTTTGTGGATGACACAGTTCTTTGGACACCACTACTAAAATGTCAGGAATACCAATTCTCACAAATAAGGAATGAAGCACTTCTACTCTTAGTGACTGGTATAAAGACAATGCCATGAAAATAAATACAAGGAAAACTTTCTACCAGAGTTTCACACTGAGAAATTACCAACCCACAATCAAATCAATAACAAACCATTTGCACAAACACATGTTGCAAAATACTTAGGAACGTACCTGGATGGGAAACTGATATGGAGAAACCATGTAGAGAAAACAGTTGGAAAAAGTAAGGAACAACAAAGTGTCCTGAAGAGGCTGGCAGGAAGCAAAAGAGGAAGTTCAAGATCCACACTGAATGCTACATATACAACGTATCCTATAATACGGCTGCAAGGCACTGATAGCCATAACACCAGCAACCTTGAACAAATTAGAAGTGACACAGAACTGGCTACTATGCAAAACAGAGGCAGGCAGATTGACTCCACTCACATCTATGCAAATGCTCACTATGAATAACCCTTGGTGAAAGAATGGCTTTAAAATTACATAAAAACTGACATGCCTACCTTTGAATAACTACTGGTCCCAATACAAATGTCATGATAGAAATCAAAATCCCAAAATGGCTTCATGCAAACAGTTAGACCAAGATGACAAATGTATACTCCACAAGCAAAACCTGAGAAACTCCTGTTACTGCTTTACCCTTTAGACTACATCAAAATAGATTATAAAATATACTCCCTTCAAAGAGTAAAGAAAAAAGATATAATGATACACATCAGACAGTGATGCAAAAAGAAGCAATGGAAACAATCCATACACTACAATCTGAATAAGACTGGCTTCACATTTATGCAGATGGTTCTCTCTCTGACAAGAATGGAAATGCAGGAGTCGGAATTCAATGAAAATTGTTTAGCTATTTACCACTCGGATGACACAACACGCACTTTGATGGAGAGCTAAAAACAATGAATATTTTGTGCAGTCAGAATATTATTTTTCACAACAAAACCTTTCACAAAATCCACTCAACTGCCACATACTAAAAAATACATTACAATTTTAGATTGTAAAGTCAATTCCAAACAGCAGATATGTTACAACAGCAGAGACTTTAGAAGAGAAAATGTGTTACAAGAGCAGACACATTACAACAGCAGACACATCACAAGAGTAGCTGTGTTACAACAGCAGACACATTAAAACAGTAGACGTGTTACAACTGCAAACATGTTACAACAGTAGACGTGTTAGAAGAGTGGAAGTGTTACAACAGAAGATGTGTTAAAACAGCTGACACGTTACATCAGTGGATGTGTTACAACAGCAGACACGTTACAACAGTAGATGTGTTACAACAGCAGAGATATGCTATATCATCCTCCCTTTACAACAGCCCACAATGCAAAAAAACTCCAAAAGGACAGCCAGTATATTACAAACCTAATCAAGCAAGTAAGTTAGACTCTCACCTCTTCTGTTTTCCGCAGCTGTTCCAATGATTCTTGCAGCTGGTCATTCTCCTCTGTCAGCTGTTCTAATGACTGGTGCAGCTGGTCATTCTCCTCCCTCACTGTTTCCAACTCATTGTCCTTTATCTGCAGCTGCTGGCGCCACCTTTCCTCTTCCTGCTCAACATGCTTTTGAAGTTTGTTCAACATCCCTTCCTGCACAAACAGTGAAAAGAGTAATACAACAGAAAACTGTTTAATAATTTGAAGACAGAATTAGAGTCTCTCCTTACACACAAGTTACTCTGTCAACACTAAGCATTAACATGACATGCCAATTCTGATTATCTGCTTGCTAATAAGTACATCTTAAACCTGACGGTATCCATGGTTGTTATTGGCCTTCTTACTGGATATAATACCCTGAGAAGACATCTTCACTTAATAGGGCTGACCAATAGCCCCTTATGTAGGAGGTGTGGAGCAGAGGAAGAAACCTCAGCCCACATTCTGCATGAGTGTGAAGCCCTGCCTTCATTCAGACATGTATATCTGGGCTCCTCTTACTTGGACCCAGAGAGGACATTAAGAGTCTAAGTTGGGGGGGGGGCATCTGGAACTCCAGTAGTGGAACAGGGCTCCCTTGACATGGTATCAGATTATGGGGCATAAAGGGCCTGTTTTAAGGCCTAGGTGCATTGGGACCGTAAGGGCTTGAACCCAATTACTAATCAATCAATCAATAACCCTGAAGGTTATTTTGCTTCATGGTGCCTGTGTGATAATGAATATAGACATTATACTGTGGTAACACAAAACACTATAGGAGTACACTGAAATTTCTATTACATTCTATTTATTAAAAATACTCATATGTGCATTTGTTGGTTAACATAATAGAAATCTACAAAAATGCACAGTATATGCTGTATTGAGTGTATCAAGTATATTGAAAGTTATCTGAATTACTTTCTTGAGATAAGATATTCTGAACAGCATATTATTAAATGTATTAATGATGATAATCATAATCTGGTACATTTGGTTGCACCACCTCCAAATCACATGTCACCTGAACCCTTACAATGATGCACCTCTGCATACTTCACCAGAAAAAGGATCAGAACCTTAGAAATAGTACTTCTAACTTACTGTTTCTTCAATAATAGTCTTATAGTGTGTAACCATTGCCTGCAGTTGAGAGTTCTGCTTTTCTGCTTCTCTTAGCATCGTGACGTGCTGCTCAGACACAGAGTCCACCTTTGACTGAGTCTCCCACTGAGATATGAGACTCTTGGCTGAGCTTTCGAACCTCTCAACCCACACTTCATATGCCTAAAAACACAAGCACATGTCAGATATCTTGGTCACATTTGAACTTTATACATTCTGGAGTTCCACTGTAAGACCAAACACTAGCAAATTATGCTATTTCACATTCTTACAATTTAAATAAGGATAAAAGCATAGTTGTCCCTGTGCATGCCATTAAGGCATACAGGGGAAGAAGAGGCAGAACTCCAATTACTCTTAACCATGACACTAGGGTAAAAACCCTTGGTATGCATTAACACAAAGCTGGGTGGGCCCCAGAGCCAATCTGGGCACTGTGAAGAACACAAAAGTCTCTTGCACCTGTCTGCAATCAAACTCTGGATCTTCCAGCCTGTAGCCTAGTCAAAACACCAACTGCACAATACTGGCTGCCATAATTTCTGTATCATGATCCAATTAAATCCACAACAAAATATGTAATTAATCACAACGGGCAAAAATATCACACATTACACACTAGTAACAACAACAGACAAACCACACAGCAGTAACAATATCACACACACCACACAGCAGTAACAATATCAGACACACTATGCATCAGTAACAATATCACACACTATGCATCAGTAACAATATCAGACACACCACACAGCAATAACAAATCAGACACACTATGCATCAGTAACAATATCACACACTATGCAGCAGTAACAATATCACACACACCACACAGCAGTAACAATATCAGACACACCACACAGCAGGAACAATATCACACTCTATGCAGCAGTAACACTATCAGACAAACCACACAACAGTAACAATATCACACACACTATGCAGCAGTAAGCATATCACTTAAAAATATGAGAAACAGTAACTTACTCATTCACTCACTCACTCACTGACACATGCAAATGCATGCATGCGCACTCACTCACTCTCTCTCTCTCTCTCTCTGAACAAATAAGCTGCACCTGTTGATACCAAGCCATTTACCATGCAGCTGTGCATAGTTAAGGGTGTGGCCAGAATGCACACTGTATTATGTATGGTCATCACCATCTAACCAACTCCATGCAGCACAGTTCTTCTTACACAGCTTATAGCTCCTTAGCTTGTCAACAAATTCGCCACATTTTATAGCACTAAAGGTTCATTATTGTATTCACAACAGCCACCACTTCTACCAGTCATGAGCCAGAGAAATCCAGTTCACACCCCATGTCCCTTTCTTTAACATCCATTTTAATATTATCCTACCATCCACACTTAAATTCAAATCCTGCGTGCTTTTCTCTTCTTCCACATACCTGATCACCTGAATAACATTAATTTGATAAAATTCATCCAGTTGTGCTGTGGAATATTCAATAATAAATCTTTCAAACAATCCATCCAACCCAAGTATGTTTATTTAAAATAGTAGCAATTCTGTGCAAATAAACACTGTTGTGTTGGACACACTAATTTAAAGATTTGTTATCGAATAACACTAGCTGAGCAATACAAATCATGAAGCCCATTATGCCATGTTCCCCAGTTCCTTGTTACTGCCTTCCTCTTATGCTCAATATCTTTCCTCAGCACCCTACACTCCAACAACTTCAAATTATATTCCTCCCTGAATGTGACAGACCAAGTATCACTCCCATGTAAAATCAAAGCCAAAATTATAAAGAAAACAAAATAGTTATATTTTACCTTATTATCTTCAATCCTAATATCAGGAAATATCCTCTGCAAAATTTCCTTGGTGGCTGTTTGCTCTTCTGTTCTAACCTTTTTACTAATTTCCTGAAAATGAGACAAAATCAAAACAATTAAATGGAGCACTGAAATGTTAACATAAGACACATCAAAAGCTGTACATGACATCTCTATCAAGAAGGAGCTCCACATTCTACAAGGTCTGAGATTTGCATGGCAGTGTTGCTGAACTCTCAGTCTTCAGTGACTGGGTGAGTGGTTCCTGACATTTCAAAGTATTTTGCTCCTGCATTACCCTGGCAGAAGGTAAGATGATCCTTTGAAATGTCAGGAACCACTCACCCAACACAGCGTCGCATCTCAGCAGACATCAATCCTCAAGTTCCAAGAGAGCTTTCACTGTCAAGATGATTAAAAAAAAAAACTTCAAACTGCTTACAGCTGACAATCTCCACAGCTCTTACAACCTCCATTCTTGGACAGTTTAAGAGATACAGCATACAACAGAAACAGTCTTGCATGTGGAACTAAAGGACAAATTGCATAATTAAGTTTTATTTGTTCTACATAAAATAGGAATTCTGTACATGTCAATTTGCATCATAATATAATTTCTTCAACCATCTGCAGCAGTATTCCATACCAGAAAATTTGGGTGTGTTAGAAAATTTGGGTGTGTTATTCTATTTGAAACATGTGTTTCTGGAGGCATCAGTAACTTAAGACAATTTATAAGAATATCTCACTTGCATAAATTCAAGCTTCTGCCATGGTGCAAATAAGATCTTTGCTCTTTTGGGATTTTATGCAGCAAGTAGTGGTAATTCCTTACTGACGTTTCAGGACAACCTATAGGTCCCATCTTCAAATATCAAGCAGTCCAAGAAGACTGCCTTCTCAGACTGCTTGAACCTTGACAGTGGAACCAATGGGTTGTCCCAAAATGTTGGTAACAAACTACCAGTCTATGTTGCGTATAAAATTGTATAATAGTGAATATATCAATATCCCACTTCACAACTACCAAATTTCAGGTGGTTCATTCTGAGCAAAACATGGGTCAAAACCTCAAATATTTCATCACCACCACCATACTGATCAGCACATTTGATCTTAACCTGAAATGATCACACTGTGAATAAGGAATATACATGTGCATGTTGTGTATGTGTTTGCACGCACGTGCATGCAATAGACAGATGCACATATTTTAAATGGGAGGCATTTTACATTCTGGAATCAAACATGTACAGATTACAAATATTTAAAAAATGTTATTACCCCAAGTTCCAAGTATTCTGGGATATGATGCTGTGCCACTGGGTGAGTGGTTCCCAACACTTTGAAAAATTATAATGCCTTCATTTTGACTGTCAGGCAGTTGAATGAGAATGCCTGGACTGCTTGATCCTGAAGATGAAGGCAGTCAGATCAGAAATTACTTGCCCATAGCACAGCATCACATGCCACAAGACATCATCTTTCATAACACTGCTGTGAGAACTTCAAATCCCACATGTTACTTATATCAATTTTGTGTTTTGCATGTATATATTTAAAACCTGCATTCAGATTTTTACTATTGTTGTGATTCTTCAAAGTTACTGTAGGTATTTTGTTAAGCATTTCTTTAGGTTTTAGTGTGTCCACGTTACACATCCACAAAACTATGTGTTGCAACAAATTATAAATACTGTAATGGATATGCCCTGACCTTTGGATAGATATATGCATAACAAGTAAAACTGCAGTCCCATGCTGAAGCCACTTATTTGTAAATTTGGTTTTTAAGATTACAAAGCACAGTACATACCAATAAAAAATTATCAAATTCTGTGAACAAGTGTGTGCATATGTGTTTATATACATGGAAGATATGAAGCATCACGATTCCAGTTGTCAAAATCTAACAATGAAATCTTTAATCATGAAGTAGTCAGTATAGCGACTTGGATACAAGCTGGACAGATAAGGGTTCATCAGTTTTGTATGTTCCATGTTCCATGCATTCAAAAGATGTATACAGTTTTTAAAAAGACCAACAAATGCACTTGAGTGTACGAATGTAATTGTATTACACGGTAACCACTGACAAGTTGAGGGCACTCATGTGGCCATCTTCAGGGTGCTACGAACAGGAATACAATTACAATTATAATGTGTCAGAATCAATCCACATTTAAAGAATTACACAATTATACAATATATAATATATATTAGTGTCAAGGTTAAGAATGAGTGGACCCATATCTCAAATTCCAATATATATAGCATGCACAGGGGCCACCTTTACCTTTTACCATTTGAAATATGATATAATCTGCTTCACATAACAATATTTCCATCCCATCACATCATGGATAAAATTTGGTGGACTTACATACAATATTTACACACTGTAACCTAAGACAAACACGTGGCCACAAATACAAAGAGCTGATCACATGCTGATTTATTATGGAAGTGGTAAAAGAATTTTATGCAATGACTACCATTTACATGCACAGTTCTCCATTAGATGTTTCTGCATGGCTACATGGCTTCTGTCTCCCGAATCAGCCTTCACTGCCAGTCCTCGAAGTAAACAAGAATCAGGTTCTAAGTCAACATTTTTTTATCACTGGACCAAGCTCTGCTGAGTGGGTGACATCACTGTTTGCTACGCAGCAACAAAGTCATCCCCCTGTTCAGTGTTTCATCGATTGGGAAAAGAAATTCTGTATTTCTGGAATACCACTGCGAGATTTCAGTACACATTTTTTATTTGTAGAATTACATTAAATAAAGAGAAGTGAGAAGAAAACCTCCTTCTGGGATGACATGCCATGTAGTCTGTAGACACACAGGATCATGCAGTCTCCATAATCAGCCTTGACAAAGGAGGCAACAGGTTGCTCTGCAAAACTGCGCTACAGCACATCCCACAAGAAGGATATCTTCACTGTCTTTACTGTCAGAACCACAAATCGTACAAGAAAAGGCAAATTCAATGGTCTAAAGTGGGCTTCACAGAAATATATTAAGAACTTACACTGACTAGTTTCACTTTAGACTCCAGGGACTTTTCGGTGACAGACAGGGCCTCCATTGCTTTCCAGTTCTTTGTACGCAAATCCTAAGACCATAAAAGGATAAACCATTAGGAGAATCCATAGATAAGTGGCATTAAATATAAACCACCAAAATATTAATATCACTTAGTGTATATAGCATAAATACTGCACGTGGAACCACTGCAGATCCTTCACAGTACAAATCTTATGAACACAAGGGGCAACTAAACATTTCTGGTTGTTTTCTTTCAACAAAAGTGACTGACAAATTTCTACCTTCTTAGTGACTAGAAACAGCACAAAACATATGAACATGACATCAGACCTGCATAATGATGCAGCGACTGTCTATACCAAACTTAAATTTATCTTCTGAACTGCCAAGATAAGCAGAAAACAGGAAAATCTAATGGCTGCACAAATTTTTCTGAGAATTCCAAGATTGTGTTAAAGTTGATCGCAATGCATTACAGTGATTTATCAGAAAGCTCATCATTTCACATTCATTCGCTGGACAAAATATCTTTTGAAAGCTGCTTTAAAGACATATATAAGCAAGCAAAAAGAGTTACATATCATAATGCTATGGATTCTCCTTAACTCTAGAACTACGACTGTTAGTTTTATGCTGACATGCAAGAATGCAAACCAGCAAAAAAGGTATTACAGTACTGTGATAACCTGCCTTTTACAAACACACACACACACACACACAATACATGACCCATATACAAAAAGTCCTTGTACAGAGGTGGGGTTACATTCCTGAACATTACAACACACAGCAAAACAGTGTACTGTGCTAATGACCTCTCATTTCAAGTTCTCTGAGTAAAATTTTATGTGCACTTCCTATCACATCTATGTATAGAATACACAAATGTGTCAGTCTATAACACAACAATTTATTTCATATACATTAAATAGTATATAGACAGGCCCTGTCTATATACTATTTAATGT
>JGI24700J35501_10930597_pt1 | contig 16383 bp, 6 predicted proteins | sample TergutTh196P1_FD_35501 | JGI IMG/M metagenome (IMG submission 35501)
CCTTGTTTTTACATTCCACATGCGCTGTATTTCTATTGTGAGGTCTTTATATTTTAAAATCTTCTCGGCTTCTTTTTAATCACATTTCTGTCTCCTGAGATTGCTACATCTGTTAACATGCATGTTCCTTTTCATTGTTTCGGATTATAATGTCTGGCTTGTTATTGGGAATAGTTCTGTCAGATTGCACTTGCTGATTCCACACCTCCTTGATTTGTTACTACTGATTTTGGTACATGTTCATACCAGTGTTTTTTTTTCCAGTTACACCCCTATTTCCTTGTATATGTTGAAGTGTATTTGCACACTCACTTTATCATGCCATTTTGTTCTTTTGCCAGTATTTGGCATGGTGATATTATATGGTCTACTGTCTCATCAAATTGTTGGCACAGTCTGCATTTGCTATCCTTCTCTGTGTATAGTATTTTTGTGGCCTAGTGCTTTGTGTTTATTATTATTATTATTGCTGTTGTTGTTGTTGTTGTTATTACCCATAAATTCATGTGTGTGTTCTGTGTGATTCTGAGAATAAACAGCAATTATTTTATGAAATGGCTATAACAGATTGTTATATCTAATGGAGTTACCATATTTTCCATGATGTAGGAACTGAATTTTTAAATACTGTGTAATGAATTTCAGGCTTTAAAGCATGAGACCAAAGCTAAAATTAGACTGCAGTGAGAAGGTGTTATAAACAGTTAAAGAAAGAGAAGATAATGGGAAGCAATTCATTTTGAAATTGTCCATAAAAATTTCCGGGTTTTGTTCATGTGGTGGGCTTTTGAATCTGTGAAGAAATTCTGAGCCCTCTTCTAAAAAGGCTTCAACAATGTGGGGCACACTAGTGGTCTGTTTTCATGGAACTCACATTATTGGAAACTGATAATTTACTGCACTCTGAAAGTAAAATTCACCCCGTAACCTGGCATGAAGTCAGATAGGGGAAGTAGAAGTACTCATTGTTTAATTTTGATGCTGGGAGGGGGTGGTGCCAACTCCATGCCCTGGCTGTTTTACCCCTGAGAATGACATGGTACCCATTGTATAGGAAGCTGGGAGGGCCATAGGACCAGTCTGGACATGTGTGCAAAATCCTGCCCCCACTGGGATTCAGTCATCAGACCATCTAGCTTGTGGCAAGTCACTATACATACTATACTGTCACAGCCTTTATAGTACTGTGGCAGTCACATTTATGCAACTTCTAAAAAAGTGAAATTTAACTTAAAAGACATTCTTCCATATTATTTACATGTTAATTATATTTTATGCTAACAAAACTGATGGAGGAAAAAGAGTTACAATTGCATGCTGTTTCTTGTACTTGAGTTACTCAAAGGATGTTCTTGTGTCCAAGATAATAGCAAAAAATATTGAACATAAAGTACTTTGTATGATTGTAACATTGTTAAGCAAATATGGATTTGAAGATTCTAGTCTTCAGGGATGTGATGCTGTGTTGCTGTGTACGAGTAAATGGTTCACAACATGTTCGTTCAAAACGTCGGTTACCACTTGCTCAGTGATGCAGTTTTATATCCCAGAAGTTGGTAATATTAGATTGCTATGGTGTGAAAACCTCAAAACTTACACATACGTGGTTGATTCACAACCAAGTGTTTTAAATTTGTTATCTGATTCCACATATCTCCACCAGTCAAAAATGTGTTAAAAACATAAATGCGATTCTCAGCTGTTATGGATTGACCATTAACTGAATGTTAAAAATATAAATAGTCACACAAGCATTTACACAAATTTTTTGTTGCTGAAATTAAAATAATGTTCAAAGTGGTCACTCTCAGCTTCAGTACACATACTGGGATGTCTATGAAATGTACCGCTCTCGTCATTTTCTGATCAACAGAACAGTCATGGTGATTCACAGCCTTGGCCACCCAGATCTACAGACCTCATCCCCCAAGATTTTTGTCTTTGGGGGCACATGAAAAGTGTGGTGTGCAAGCAGATTTTATTTTTTATGGGTCATCTCACTAATCACAGATGCCTAGTACTTTACTCTTATCCTAAGTCCATTAATCCAGTCCTTATTTTTGTCCCACATTTCTCTAAGATTCAAACTAGTGTTTTATAACTGGTTTCTTCCTGTAATATCTCTCAACCAAAATTTTGTGTGTCCCCCACCCAGCTGGCATTCTGGGTGCCCCTGTATATCATTCTTGATTTGATTGTCCTGGCAGTAGTACACAAGAAGGGAACTTTTTGGTCTCAGAGTAACACCCCTGACTTCTCATGAGGCTTTTGAATACAGTCCCTGTTACATATGTCCAGGTTTTTATATTCACAGGTACAAACCTTCACCCTTACCAAAGAAAAACTTCAGGAATGTGAAAAATTCCAGTCCTCTGCTTCTCCTCCTCCTCCTACTCCTGTTCCTCCTCCTGTGGTTCAAATTCTGCTTTTGCCAGTTATCATTCTCATAATCCCCTAATCTTGGTGGCAGAATCTGCCCTATGGGTAACCCCACCTAAGGAAAAGATTCTACATCCATTGTCTGGTTGGACATAAATTATCATCTGCATCAGGCCGGAGTGCACTTGAGAAACAACCAGCAAATAGTGTGTGGTAAAAGTACTGATTTTATAGGTTTTAACCCTTTGGTGGTGAATGTTACATATTGGTAATGCACAGTGTGATGCTTAATGCACTTAACGTTCCCAGGTGGTGACAGCCACTTTTGGCCCCTCTTATACGGCCCTAAGTTAAGTTCTTTCCTTCTGCAGATTGCACCAGACATGTAATTCCAAAGGGTTAATTCTGTACTTTTCTACATCGTTGGTTATTTTGACTTAAATAATGAAAGCCGTAGGTTGGTCTAGAGTGTTGACTGTTGCAAGTAGGTAGTCCCCTAGTAACTCTTCAACCATTCTACTCATTTTGAAGGGTTTGAACCTATCCATTCAGAATATACATGTGTTTCCGTGTGCAGGTGTTTGTTTTTAGGCTGATGTGTGGTGTTCTTGGTTCCAGAAGTGCATTTTTGGAGTTGGAGTGTTTGAATACATAAAATGGAAATTTAAGAGTATCTCTTTATATATAAATATATAACTCTTTATCCTTAGGCTGACCTCTGATGTCCAAGATTTCAAAAGTGCATTTAAGCTGTGTATTTCCCAAGGATTACGCAGTTTTACACAGGTATGGAGATCAGTCCTAGGTTCTTCTGATTCGTACTTGTGGTATTTCTTTGAATGAGTGTTGACAAAGTGATTTTTTGTTTTTACAGATAATTGGTTGTGGTGTGTCACTATTCATAATTTCACCACAGATGACCTGGACAATGCTTTTAATTGTCCCAACAGTGATTGTAACAGGAACTTTGATAGGTTCATTGCTTCGCAAGCTATCACGAGATGCACAGGCTCAGGTATTTTAATAGCATCAACCAGTATAATATACTGATTTCAGGGAGCTGGATTCTCCCTGAGAATTAATACTCATTCAACTAATCAAGAGGTTCTGTGCTTTTTATTGGTACCCCAAAATTCGTTATGATGTTTTTTGTAGCCCACAAGGACTAACAAGATTTGCGTAAAATGAAATGTGAATAAATCACAAGCAAAATAATGTTATTTTGTTATAAGCAACAAATCTCAAGTATTATTTTGTGAATCTTGTTTCCGCTCTTGAGCAATGATATAGTGTTGTAGTGGGCTGATTTCCCAGTACTTTCAGCAACATAGCTGTTCTAAACTTAAAGGCAAAGTAACTAAGTAGAATGATGCTGATATTTATAGTGCTGGAAGTGTACACTTACTTCACTAGAGACAGGCAGTTTTTCCAATTTGTTAGAAAATCATCCATCCATGATATGGTATCATGACCCAAGAGTGGAAACAAGATTAACTGCATGCGATTTGGGACATTTTATGTAACACTAGAATATGTATTATTTATAGACTCAGTGAGGTACACAGTGCATGGCTGTTTGTATTGTTTATCCACACATTAATGGAGTATGATATATACAACAGAAATTGCAATTAAGAGTGGAGCACAGTTTTTAAAAAAGGGCAGTTATCATATGCCACTGACATACTGTAAAATAACCTCAATAGTTATGAAAAACAAAGCCCTTGAAGATGAACCTTTGGTTTAAAATATGTCAGGCATACTGTATAGGTAAAAATGTAACACTGACCCTCTGCATGCCATGAAGTCAAACATGGAGAGTACGTGTATAGTCCCCACTCATTCCTAACTTCATCACTAGAGGGAAAGATCACGTAAACTGGCAATCAAAAAAGAGTGATTATTTGGTCAAAAATATGACAGTATGTTGAAGGTCAAAGTTGGTGTAGTGTTAGACTGCTGTAAATCATGAATTGGAAAGGATGAGAAAGGAAGCAGTCATGTCATATTTGAAGTTACCTTTATAGTATTTACATGGAAGGAAAGATCTGAAAAATCTCAGTCAGTATAACTGGTGTCTGGGATGAGAATCAAATTAGGAATCTATCAAATTCAGGGATCTGGTGCTAATTACTCACCCATAATGTAACCAGTATGATAATGTGAAAATGTATGCTGGAGAAGAGGATGAATTAATGTTTAATCAAAGACCCATACTCTTAAATTCATACTTTACAAAAGCAGGCTAAAGAGTAAATCAGAGAAAAATATTTCATTTGGTGACACAGACAGAACATTTTGTTTATAATGTAGGCTAATTCTGTTAATATCATTAACACTTGAGAAAGGGACTTAGGGAATGCAATATTTTAATTTATTTCTTGCCTGTTATAGGCTGCTAAAGCAACGAGTGTAGGTGAAGAAGCTATCAGCAATATTCGTACTGTACGGGCATTTGCCATGGAAAGCCAAGAGTGTGAGTTGTTCTCCCAGCAGTCTAATGATGCAAGTCACCTCAACCAGCGTCTGGGTTTTGGAATTGGACTGTTTCAAGTAATGGCTAATTAACAAACAAGCTACAGATATTACGACCGTATGCTTGTACTGTACTTATTCAGCTGGACAAAAATTTCCATTTGTATAGAATTTCAAGGATTGTTACCATGTTCGCATAAGTCCACCACTGGTCACACTACTGAACCAATTGAATCCATGAACTGTTTCTGTAAGATCCATTCTAATATTATCTTCCAAACTGTGGCTCCATTTTTTCTGAGTAAATCAGTGACTATAGTGATTAGGCCAATGGCTGGGTGACCAGAGAACTGTGATTCAGATTCCAGTGGAGTGATAATTCAGAATGGCTCTGGAGCCCATATGTTGTCATGTCTTGGGTGCTGGGGACTCTTTTTCGTAGAGGTAAAACAGCTGAGAGAGACACTGGCCACTCACCTGAGTCTAGTATTGTAGGTTGAGGACTGGATTTATACTTCCACAAAAAGTTAAAAGCTTATAGTGATGTGTTGTAGTAGTCCTTTATCTTGTTTTTGTATCCCTAACAATTTTAAATTGTTGACAGTTACATCCAGGAGTGTTCTGGAGCTGGTTCACATCAGTTTAGCTGAACCAATACCTTAAGCCACTAAACAGGTATAAAGAACTGCCCTGGAAGGAAGACTGTCTGAGTCACTTGCTGTTAAGCTGGAAAGTAGGCTAATAAAATGTTAGAAAGTGATGACTGAGCATGTGAAGCCAAAGTTCAAATTTTTTCAACACACTCCTGAATATGGTGTAATCATTATCATTGTCCATTTACATCTGATGATGGTTGGTTGTCTTGTAATGAACTGTCTTCCAGTCCTGTCTGACATTTCTCCTTCCCTACTCAGTTTTTATACCTTCTGTCACATACTTAGTGCTTAGTCATTGTATTTTATACCTTCACGTTTCATGCTCTTAAATTAGTCTGATTTCCATCTGTGTAATATCTACCCATGCAATTGTATCCTTAATTTCATCTGTTTTTGTCATAGTGTTTTACCTCCAAAAGTTATTTATTGCCCAGGTTTGAGATTGTAGCACTTGTTCATTTTTTAATACTCCATAAAAACTTTCTTCTGGCTCATTTTTATGTATTTAGATCTCTCCAAGACCATGTCCACGTGCATGTTCAATGTGTCACATTGTGTCACATCTCAGAAGACAGTAATATGAATACAGACAGACAGCTGTGAGAACTTGATATCTCACCACATTATATTTTCATGTAATGTTAGTTTTCTGATCTTTACCAATTCCAAACAATATCTCTAACAGTGATCTCCCATATCCACACATTCTGTTTGTATTTTCTTATTGAATTATGATACTGTATGGAATTTTGTTACAATACCATTGTCAGTATTTTTGAAAGAGTTACAAGATCTGCCATTTTCAAATTTGTGTCATCTTGCCCAATTCTTGTTAGCACTCTTTTTTTACCACATTTTTAGGCATGTTTGCATATCCACTAAATGGACCTATTTCATGTGTCATGTCCATCTGTCCATTTGACCATCTGTCTGCATGTATCAACATGTCCCCCACTGGACAGATTTCCTTCACATTTAATTTTGATTACTTCTGTGAAATCTAGGGAAAATCCAAATTTTGTTAAAACAGCAAACAAAGTAGGGAACTTTTTCTGTTAGAATTACTGTTCATAGATCTAATTTGTACTCTCAACTTACACTTCAGTGATAATTAATTCCCATCATCAGGTATATTTTAATACTGATATCATATTAACAATTAGAAGTACACAGAGTACTATTCATTTGTGAAGCCCTTGAAGGAGTTGCTATCTTTCCATATTCCTTGACTTTGTATTTATTTTTTGAAACAGATTGTATTGTCAGTCTATAAGTTTCATGTTTGGCAAATATTGAACTAGTATTGCTACATCTAATGACATTCAACTTCAGCTATAATGGCAAGCTTTTCCTATACACCGTTACAGAAGCTTGTTTTCAGACATGCATTTTTATGCTTTTGACTCACCATGAATAATTATGTTCAAGAGAATCCATAAAAAGTAACTACATTACACTAAACACACAAGGTAAGACATAACTTACACCACATAATTTGTCACAGCTTGTTACTTGAGAAACATGGTCATCCCCATGAATCAGACGTAGGGCATCCTGGACTCAACTTGACAAGCTGCTAAACAGCTGCTAATGCTAACGGACTGCACTTGGCCATCAATTAAGGCACAGCAGTGGCAGTAAACATAAATGCAAGCACTCAGACAATAGTTCAGCGATGTAACGTTTCTTTGCAAAGTAAACAAAAGGCATTTGGCAAGAGCACAATAGTGAAACGGCAAGGTGAAGTGCATTATAGCAGGGGATTCCTGTATTTTAAACATTGCACATAATATGTATTGTTATTCACCTATATTTATTATAATAAAATTGCTCTCTTATTTTTCTTTATTTAGGCTGGAACAAATCTGTTTCTCAATGGGATGGTTCTGGCAACACTATATATGGGAGGACACTTAGTGTCCAATAACCAGGTGTCACCTGGTGAACTAATGTCTTTCCTTGTGGCAACACAAACAATTCAGCGCTCTCTTACTCAACTCTCTCTTCTGTTTGGTCAAGTAGTTAAAGGACTGGTTGCAGGAGCAAGAGTGTTCGAAGTAAGTACAACTCCCAGTGAAAATTATGCACATACACATATATGAATGACTCATGAAAATTTGGATTAAGACAGCACTGATTTAAAAGAAAATGTGTTTTTTTCTTTTCTAACAATACAAAAGTCACAGCATTTTTTAGGTTCCATGTTTTAAATATTTTTATACGTTTTTTGTCAGAATTTTTCTTCTTCATATTGTCAAAAATAACATCAGAACCAATTATCAGTCATGTCTATTTTGTATTTCTATGTGTATTTGTGTTTTATTTAAAGACACCCAGTGTAATTAAATTGTGGCATTGAATGATAGGATGATTAGCAAATACTGAACTGCCAAGGATGTTGCATGAAGTCTTTGGGACAAAGTGAGGAATTATTCCTTGCATTTGTGGAGACACAAAAGCGACAGAAGCTCTCAGTGAGGATAGCTTTTTTCCCAGCCATGATTAGAACTTCAACTCCCATGTTCAAGTTAGAGCATTACCTCTTTAACAATGTCACTGTTATCAGATTTATGTGTTTTAACAAAGAAATGTATTTGTGATACACATTCCTGATTGTAATGATTTCATGATGTAACTGATATTTTATTGTGTAATCATTGTATTATAATTGTCTTCTGTCATTTGACGTCTGCAATTTAATGGGTACTTTGTGCAACACATTTTGACTATTTCCACATCCTTAGGTTGTACCTGTTAATGGATAAATGGAAAATAAAGGAATGGGAATGAATGAATGAATTTGTGTGTGTGTGTGTGTGTGTGTGTGTGTGTTTGCATTAGCATGTGTGCATGCCGGCATGTGCAGTTTAGGATCAAAATTTATTTGCCTCCATATAAAATGTAAGTTCCAAAATAAATAACTTGACTGATAACTTAACCTTGGTTTATTGTTTCAGTTTATAAACTTGGAAACATCAATGCCTCTTGCAGGAGGTAAGAGAATACCGTACCATTCTCTGATTGCAGATGTTATATTTAGCAATGTTACATTTGCATATCCTACAAGACCACAGCAGGTGAGTTCGGGCAATCTGAACAGGCCCTGGTGAATAAAAGTGACTGACATTGTATATGTTATTTAAATTGTGATCTTCTGGATTGTGAAAATATGCAGTCTGGTGGATGGTTATTGACATTTTGAAGGAATTTGCTGCGACAAACTTAGGGATTCTGTTATCAGAGTTTGGTGGAAAAATAATGACAAATCGCAGCTGATGTAGCTGGTACTGAACTTTCCTTCAATATACCAGTAACCACCTATCGGACTATAAGGTGTTGTAAGCCAGAGAACCACCATGAGTACCTCAAATATTGTACATTGTGTACCGAAATGTTGTGTGACGTAATCTGTCTTTTTACAATATTTACTGATGTTATGTGAATTTTTGGTGCATTATTAACATTGCCTATTCCTTTACAGCCTCCATTGTGTTTTATAGGAAAGTAATGTGATTATCTTTATGTAGAAGATGCAGGTTCAAATCCTGAGGCCTGATAGGTAGACAGTTCTTCAGTTTATTTTATGAACTACCACATTTACTCAAGTGCAAGACGAGGTTTTTTCCTTAAATTTGGTGCTTAAATATGTGAGGTCATCTTAAATTCGTGTACAAAGAGCTGAACCAGACTGCACCAAACTGGATCACTCTGAACCAGACCATGCGGAGCCAAACCTTGGCCTGCATCCCCAAATCATCATGTGAGATCTGCTCTCTTCTGGGATACTACGCAGCTTAAAGTAGTTATTCCTTACTGACGTTTGGGCTAACCTGTCATTCCCATCTTCAGAAGCCAACAAATAAAACAGCAAAAACAGAACATGACTGCCTTTAACTGACAAAGATTTTTTTATTTTTGGCGGGGGGGGGGACTTGTCCATTGTCTAATTTTTTAAAGAAGCACGACGCGTCAGAAGCCTTCTCTGCTTCTGTTTTCAGACAAAGAAGTACCTAACTTGATGTACCCCTTAGATTGAGCTATTCTCAATTAATGTACACCATGGAAAGAGTAACTTGTTATGACATGCACCTGAGAACAAATCTGGTCCAGTATTGTAATAGGAAAATGACTATTGAAAAGTTAAAATTAACTATAAGGCTCAAAATAAAACCTGGACCAATCCACAAATTGAAAACCATAAAGAGAGGCATGAACTCAGACTGATCAGACCACAGACACAACACGAAAATCCAGCACACATGTATTTAAAATTCTTAGCACCACCACTAGCACATTCTGTAGAGAAAATTGTGAATCTTCATGGGTTCAAGTAAGTTTATAAACCAAGAAATATAAATTTATTATTCAGTCAGTGTGTATCATAACAGCATGGCAGCGCATCTCACCAGAAGTGAATGTGAAGGGTTTTAAGAAATGCTGTATATGAAATGGAATGGATAGGACTGATGATGATATGTTGTGGAATGGCAGTGGAGAGGATGGGAATGTTAAAGAGTTAGTGTGAGGAAAAAGAAGGCACTGACTGTGACGATGTAGACAGTGACACTGGTAAAGATAGATAGAATCTGACATGCTGTGTGTATTAAGTGTATGCAATTAATAGTAAACTATTTTTCTTAGCACATCTCTTTCTGGGGTGTCATCTTAAATTTCGATAAATACATTTTCCCTTCGCAGATGTGTTTTATTTGGGGGTTCGTCGTAGATTAGAGTTGTCTTGCACTCACGTAATTACGATATTCTTTAAGAATTAAAGCGTACCACAGTCATGATCGTCCTAATCCTTACTATTTTAAAAAGAATTGTCCTAATTCTATAAGCTCACTTAATCTAGAAACAAAATAGTGAGATTTTACAGAAAACAGTTACTGTACTCAACTTTTATAACTGTGAGCTCCTGATTCATAATGCCATTACTCCTGAACAGGTGGTGCTCAAGAACTTCAACCTACATCTTCCTGCTGGAAAAACAGTTGCCATTGTAGGATCCTCGGGCAATGGTAAATCAACAATTGCAGCTCTTCTAGAGAGGTATGTTGTAAGATAGTGTGTTCCTCCAGGATGTGAGTCTGGTAGAAATTTATTGGCGTTTTGGAGCAATGTAGTGCCTCCATTTTCAGGGTAGACATTTTAGGCAGTGGCCCCCCCCCGCCGAAACATTAGTAATTTTATACCAGACTACACAGCGTCACATTTCGGAAGGTGGTAATATTACAGTCACCTCCTTGATAAGCTTGAATGTCACCTTCAGAAGCTTCAGAAGAGTGAGATTTTCAACATTTGTGTACTTGTGACTCAGTTTTCTGAAGGACTTAAATTAGTAACCCACTGTCAGTATAGGTGATTGATCTCACTGCTGTTGCTATCTTTTTCTTAAAAGTGTGCAGTTGTGTGGCAGGAAGAATGTAGCTGAAGCAGTTTTGTTATATTGGTTTAAATAGAAGTGACTTATTGGACTGATTATGTCACTTAATTCAGCACATTTCAATTACTCTATTTTGTTGACATATACAAGGTGTCCTTGTGACCCACAGGTTGAAAATAAGTGTAATAATCGACGTAGTCTACTTGCTGGTGATGTAGATCATTACCTTCTGCATTGTGACACTGTGGTCATGTAGGTAGATCATGCAACATACCAGCAGCATGACAAAGGAATGCAGTTTTCCCTCAGTATTGCACTGAAGCCCCTTATGCACAGTGTGGATGAATGGATGAATGTACACTGAATGACAGGGTACATACTTCATTTAACTCATCATTTCCTTCACATTAGTCCTGAAGAGGGCATTCCTACTTCCTATTGGTGAGGTCACTGACTGTCCCTAAGTGTCTTCAGAAGTTCAAAGTTCAATTCTTGGCTTTGAGTCTTAGCTATCTTGGCTGAGATTTGCATGGTTTCTTGTTGATTCATCAGAAAACTTCTGGAATAGCACCACAGTATAAGCCACACCCCACCCATTACCACATTCCTTCTATTTGACAATACAGCATATTCACATCTTGATGAGATACAGTGGTAAAGTACTGTGCATTTCCCTTCATTCATTTTATTATTTATATATCTCTCTGATACAGGTTTTATGATGTTCATGAAGGTTCTATCACTGTTGGTGGCATTAACATTCATGAGTTGGACCCTTCGTGGTTGCGGGGAAGTTGTATTGGATTCATAAATCAAGAACCAGTGTTATTTGCTACCAGCATCATGGAGAACATTCGTTATGGGAAACCCAGTGCATCAGACAGTGAGGTACTACCATTATGCTTTAAGAGGTCTTTTATTTTTACTGTGGTATACACATACTTATGTATTCATGTATTATGATAAGCAAGTTTCTAGGTATGACTTTGGTGTGTGTTGTCCTTGGTAAATTTTATTGTACACATTCTGTGACAACAGAAACACATTCAAATAGTTACATTTTTATTTTGCCATAAGGCAATTTGGTTTTTTCCTCCAACTTTAAGGCCATACAGAGTGTTGTATCCCAGTGTCCCAGATTACTCTTTAGATAGCCAAGTGGTAGACTAACTCCTTCTTGTTCAGATGCATACAGCGTAGTTTAAGAGTGTTTGCTCAAAGAACAATATCGAGAAGTAAAGTTGGTAAATGAATTTATTTACAATGGTAATGTATTTGCTGTGTAACAACAAAGTGCAAGGCAAGTTCTTAGGTGTCTGAAGACTAAGATGATGGAACTGATTAACAGTCTTGCAATATGATGTGGATAAGAGGAAATTGTGTCCCAACTTTCTAGTGTTCTGGGGGGGTGTTTAAGTAGTTCAAAACGTATCACATAATACTGTGTGATATGGGGATGTTTGCCCTTCATGTTTAATAAATCTTGCAACCTTCTCATTGTTATTGTTTTCCAAACCAAGAGGCAAAAGAAGGCTTACATCATGTTGTGCACTTTGGCCTGTTTACAGTTCATAGTTTACAAAATGAGTATCTGTAGACTTTGTAGCTGTACCTTTATTCAAAATAATATCAGTGACTAGATGTGCATGTTTTTTTCTGTACCATAACAACTTTTTAAACTGTAGAAATGAAGTAGAATTTGTAATCAACACATGTAGGATGGTTATTTAATATATTATACAGCATTTTTCCAGATGCATATGTCAGTGGGCTGTTCAGTGTCACCCAGGGGGTATGTTATATTTATGAGTATTTCAACATACATGTCCAAAATAATGTGCAGACCCTGTCTGTACATAATTGCCTGACCAATTTCAACATGAGTCCCATTGATTCAGAACATTCGATTTGTGTGAAATAGTAGTAAAGGCTCAGTGTTTACATTATCCATCACACCTTGCCTTTTACTTTATGATGATGCCAGAAGTGTGTTCCTTTGAAGGCTTCTTCATTGACCAGCAGAAACAGAAACCATTCAGTGTAAGGTCCTCGGCTTAATGATGTATGTCCAAATGTTCCCAGCAGCCTGCATGGAAGACTGGCAGTTTAGGACACACAGGGGAAATTTCTTTATGTCATGGGCCATGGGGCAGCATTGAAAGAAAACATTCACATGTGACGATAAAGTGGAGGGTGAGGTGTGCTGGTTGGTGCAAACAATGTGCCATAATGTCTTCTCCACTGAATTCAAATAGACTCTATGTCACTGTGACAGATGCCGGAGTGACACTAGAAATCATGGAGAAATAGAGGGTTTCTCTGTTATTCCTTATTTTGTTTGATATACCGTATTTTTCGATAGATAACGTGCGCGTTATCTATACAAAAAAGGTCTAAATTCGTAAAAAATGAACATGCGTGGTATACCGCGGTACACATTAGTTTGGGGTGCGCGTTATCTATCGAAAAATACAGTATATTGTTGAAATAATAAATACAAATATTACACATCCTCAGATATTACTGAACATCCCTCATAAGACAAGTTTGTTGTGAACATACTTTTGAGGCACCTGTTGTTAATATTGTGTGGAAAATATTTCCTCTTTTTAGGTTATAGAGGCAGCAAAATTGGCAAATGCACATGAATTTATCCAAAACTTCCCAGAAGGCTACTCCACATTGGTTGGTGAAAGGGGTGTGACAGTGTCAGGAGGGCAGAAACAGCGCATTGCTATTGCACGAGCGCTTCTGAAAAACCCTGCTATCTTAATACTGGATGAAGCAACAAGGTACTACTGTCAGCTGTTCGTTACGTGTCACACAGCAGATACTGGCATAATTTTGAATTTCTTACTTTCCAGAGAAAAGAAGGTAAATTTGTGCTACAGTAAAACCTGGATGCAATGGAAACCTGCATTTACAGTAAAATTTGTGGCCCAGTGAATATGATATCTTAAATAAATAATAACAATCTCAGATTAATATGGAGTCTGGATTTGCCTTGTCCTTCAGGTGGAACGGGGAGAGGGGTACAGTCTAGCTGGTAATGGTCCCACCAGAGTAGCTTTTCCCCTTTTCTCCATTCCATCAGGCAGCCAGCCTTCCCAGTAATGTGGTTTTTTTAATGACAGCTAAATGGACAATGTCCAAAATTTCAGTCTGTATGTAGGTAAGTAATAAAAAGTATGTGGGAAATTTGGGATTTTTATCATATTAAAGTTTGTTGTACAATGGGTTTTCTTACAGTGCTCTTGATGCGGAGTCAGAGAAGATTGTGCAAAGTTCTCTAGACAATGTAAGCAAGGGTCGAACGGTTCTTGTTATCGCCCATAGACTGAGTACTGTCCAGAATGCAGATATGATTGTGGTACTTCACAATGGTGTTATAGTAGAGGTAAGAATGGGAGTATGTTGAGGAATGAGTCTGAAGTGCAACGGTTTTGAAGAATGTTGCTCCTGTTATCATCATGAGTCTTTCCAGTATTATCCAAGCAAGCTCCTTTGAAACATAAGTAAATTTTTGCCAGACAATACAGCATCATATTACAGAAGAGTTGAATTTTTGTCAATAACACTGTGAGAATCTCATATGTTATAAATTTTTTTAAATAGCAGGTGATTCATACTTTGTCGGTTTACTTTACAGTTACAAAAGAGAAGGGCTTACTGTTTGAGATTTAAGGTTCACATGTTGGTGAATACTATTGGTAAGATCATGGCCTGCTGGAATGTGACACGCTTCAGTTTGGGGGACATATGCCTGTTTTGGAGTAATGTACTGCCTCCACCTTCGGGAATGTGATTCCTTAACCTTATACCTCTCTACCAGACTGTGGCATCATATCCTACATGACTGTAATCATCGTCTGAATAGTTTTCCTGTGTCTGTATGTGTTTGATATGTACCAAATAGCAAGCTTATGGGGTCATTATCAGTTTTGTTACAATTTGGCTGTGTTATTATCTGTTCCATTTATCAGTACATTTTTTTAAATTTTATTGAATTTCTTCTGTGTGAATTTCAGTTACATATTTGTTCTTAACCCAAGTTTCATTTCCGCATAAAAATAACTTTGTCTCCTGCTATGTCATTTTAAAGTCTTCTTTATAGTGTATATGTTATAAGAAATGTTACTTCCTAAGTAGTTTAAGTTCAAAACGTCTTTCATGCTGGAATTTTAAAGATGTATACTGCATCATTTTTATATATTTTTACCACCAATAAGTGTCTTCTTGTTTTGGGATCAGAAAATTTAATGCCACATGGAGTAACTCCATCACTGGTCCCTGTTGTTAATCAGTTATGTTCCATCCACACCCTTATATCCCATATCTTTAAGAATGCTCTTCATACTGTACTCCATTTCCACCAGATTTTTCCAAATTATCTCTTCTTTTACTGCTTACCAAACAAAATTTATATGTTGATTTAATCACTTAACACTTTGAAGCCCAAACCCAAGCTACTTTCTGTGCGGCCCACACCCACGCTTAGCTCAGGTTCATGTATTTGTGTACATATTATATCACTCATGGCTTGAACTCGGGTTTGGGTCACATGGAAAAAATATGTAAAAAATGCCTGGGTTTCTGGACCCAATGAGGCGCTAAGGGCTGGAACTCAAAGTGTTAATATTCAGTGAAGTTTAATGAGATAATGTTTCTCTTCTCTTTTTAGATGGGCACACATGAATCGCTGAAGGCACAGAGGGGCTTGTATTGGAATTTGATTAGACAGCAAGAAGTGTCAGAAAATATATCTCGGGCTTTAGGGTAAACTAAAGCAATTTGTAGCGGATGCAGTATTAGTCTTAAGCCTTTGATGCCAGAATTAACTCCCTGCTGTGATACACAGAAGACCCGAATTTAAAAGGCAGTTGCATCTATACCTGTCATTTGGCATTCTGAGCATGATGGGTATCCCTTACATTAGTTGTGAAGGCTAATTAGCTAGTTAATGTTTTGTGTCATCCATACATTCTACAGGTTGCCATTTCTTTTTGCATTGCTACTGTACACTACATGGGGAAAATCAGTTTTGAGGCCAATCCAACTTCCTATTTTGTGGGTGCCACATGTTTTTCTCTTTTTCTCTTCTCCCTCCCCCTATACAATCATGACATACATTCTGTAGTATACTTCTGGTATCATTGCTAGGTCTACCATTGTTAATAGATGTATTTAAACACAGGTTGTAGGATTTTTTTTGGTTGGAAAACATCTAAATGGATTACAATTTAATTATCAAAGTTGGCCATACAAGGTTATATGAAATCCAACAGTATGTGGGGCTGTACCCCTACCTTCCATGTCTCCATGGTATGGCTAAACTCTGAGGCACCTTACCATTTACTTTTTAATTTCAATAAAGCAAAAACAAAAAGTATGTGCATCATGAAGTGAAGTACCTCCACAAATATTGTCCAGTTTTAATACAGAGAGTTAGATTTACTAGGTGTCTGAGCATAGGAAAATATGTACCTG
>JGI24700J35501_10930596_pt1 | contig 16377 bp, 8 predicted proteins | sample TergutTh196P1_FD_35501 | JGI IMG/M metagenome (IMG submission 35501)
TCCTTTGTAATTTGTGTATTTGTTTTGTAATCTGTCCAAGTGTATCCTGCTGTTCTTCTCATATATTTCATCTCTGCTGCTGTTATTCTTCTGGCGTACCTTGCTTTAATAGTCCAAGTTTCGCTGCAATATAACAAAACTGGGAGAGCTAGTGTATTGTAAAAATTTATTTTGTTTTCTTAAGGGTTTTTTGTGGTCTAAACACATTATTTAACTCCACATAGTCACAAAATGCATACATGAGTGTTTAAGAAGCCTTTGTTTAGGTTGTTAAATGTGTTTTCTTGTGATTACAGCAAATCGATACAAACAAGGATGGCGTGGTAACAATTGACGAGCTAGTGGATTGGTGCTCCAGAGATGAACAGATTCTTCAGTCTCTGGAGACGCTGGATACAGTATTGTGATCCCAACATAGGTGCCACCTGCCGGCGGTGCGCGCGAACTAATTGTGAAAACGATGGCAGTGTGTCGACTGTGGTGAATCGATACTTTACTCAGATGGGGTACGTGGAAGACGGTACTAAGTAGCATATGTGGAGGTAACGTATGTTTCGTGCGTGGGTAATGTGCTGGAAGGTGAAGTGTATGATGTTGAGATTTTATAGGTGATGATTCTTTCGTGTGTACACGTGAAATTACAAATCCCAAAATTTGTTAGCAACAGTCTGAAGAGAACTTTACAGTGATTCATCAGAGCCATCTGTGCCGGGTCATATGAAAAAAATTGTCCTCAGCAAAAGAAATATGCAGAACGTGAGTTTTGCCAGCACTTATTAACCCTTTGAAGCATTAAATTCATGTGTGTAATAAGAAAGAATATTTCATCTCCATTTTCTTATTTATAGAAGTAAACGTCGCTTATTCTGAGTATCATATTTAGAATTCTGTAGATCAAATCCATAGTTTTTCACTGTGAAATCAGGTGGTACACGTATTTACCACCGTACTTTTAAAGGGTTAATTTGGATCAGCTTGGATAACATAGCTTTAGAAAACGCTTCTGGTTGTTTAATTTTGACAGATTTTGAATGTGATTGAAGATGTGTACAGGAGAGCAATGTGTCACCTTGGTTTCAGTATAGCACAAACCGTCAAACAAACAGTCAGCATATAAATTTTTAATCTTTATTTGGCCACAGCAGTAACACATTTTGTGATTTAAGCTGACAAATATTGACCAGAAATACTGAAAATAATCAAATCGTTTTTTACGGTAATTATCATTCATGTGGAGTATTTATTTGTGATCTTTCTAACAGCAAAATGTAACACTCTAGCTTCTGTTGCCTTAAGTTTTGGGTTGGAAACATATTTAAGTATGTAGGGGTGTAATGAATGTAGGAGAACTGAAGGCATTATAGAGGCTTTGAAGTATTAGAAATTTATTTTTACTCCTAGTTCTGTTTCATAATTGTTATCACTCTGTGCTCAGATTGAGCTTTAAGAAATTCTGGAATTCCGTGGGACCTTTTGTAACTGGGGTGATCTTAGCAACTAGGTACACATAGGACTAAATGATTTTATAAAGGTTTGTCAATTGTTTTGTACAGAGTGTCCATAAAGTCCCATATAATTACTTGTAAAAATAGTAACAGTTTTGTTGTGCATAATTAATTATAAGCGTATACCCTATAAGAATATGTTACATTTCGAACACTTTGAATCCGAAGGTGAAATTACAGAATGATGTTATCTTTGAGGTTCTTGTTGTGGTTACTGTGAAGGTTGCTGCCCTCTGGGGTATGACACATTATTTTTTGTTAGATTTTCACCCATGTTTTGGAGAAATGTACTGCTCCCATCATCCACCTTGAAGATGAAAGCTGTAAGTTTCTCCAAGATGCTGATGAATAGCAACCAACCTAAAACACATCACAACAATCTTAAAATCACTTCATATCAAACCAGTTTGAGATTTTTAAAGTAGAAGAATATGTAAGGCCTTTATGAATATTCTGTATATGAGCTGCATTTTGTTAATATTGGCGTTAATATTGGCCTGTACAATATTTTTCATAGTCACAAAATGTCTGGTACATATTCTGTGAATATACATGCCCAGAAACTGTTGAGTATGTGGCTGCAATTTGAAATTGAGAGCTTGTCTCACATAACACTGTATATTCTTCTTTTTTCTCTTAGACATCTCCATTTAGTGTGTGTCGTGTAGCAGTCAAGCCTCTTTGTCTGTCTCTTTTTTTCCAGAGCTCCATATCCTACATGCTTCCCATGTTCTATCTTCCTTCCATGTAACTTCTTTCCTAGCCTGTTTCATCATGATCTTGGTCTTCCCCATGGTTGTTGTCCTTCTAGTTTCATGTTTAGAACCTACTTTGATATCTTTCATTCATCTTTACAATGAATCCATCGTCTTTTGTTTTGGTATATATTAATTTATCTTCCAAGATAATTATCTTTAGATTTTCTCAAATTGTGTACAAAATTTTGAACTGTTGATGTTTTGCAGGTAGCATCAGCAGTTCCAAGTACAGGGCACCATTATGAAACACACATCCAGTGTTTGGTCAATTTAGTACTGTACCTCAAAGCATGAAATAAGTTGCGTTGTTGGATTGTTAGACTTTATTTTCCTTTCCTTTCACCAAAAAAACGAATTAATTTTTAAATAATTAAGAACCTGAAATGAACGTTTTTTAAACCAAATATTGCCAAGTAGGTATTTACTCCAGTAGGTTTTCATTTTCATGTGAGTGAATTTGAGTGACTCATTGAAACGTTTATGGGACCGTAATGTAATATGATTGTGGCTGTGACCAAGAGCAGTTTTGGTCATTTTAAGTATTAACACAAGAAAGGTTCGTGAAATCTCTGAAACAAGTAGTTGCACATTGTTTCAGTAATTATTGTATATACAGTGAAAGTGTAAATATAATTATAATGAACATTTTGTAATTTCCCAGAAAGAGTTATTCTGAAAGAACTTCGGTTTTGTGGAATTTTATAGAATAAGACCAAACTGTTGTCAGTTTAGGAGCATGGAAGAAAATTATTTTCAAGAAATGGAATTTTAATCAATGAAGCAGAATATATGATGTTAAGGAGACATATATTTTAAAGTCTGTCTTTGAATCTCGTTTTCTTCTTGTTAATCTTAATAATTAAACTGTTCAATTCTAGGTAGCTGTATTAGACTTAGCGTCTACATTATATATAGGTACCGTGAGAATGTATTCCATTTTTATATGCCTTTTTCATGGCTGCCATATTGAATTAAAATTCTGACAACTGGTTATAAACATTACTAGAATGTTATCTTGAAATTAATTGTAATTGTTACGAGATAAGAAATTTTTTTGAACACAGTTATTATGTATTTAATTTCTGTGTTGAAAACACTAATAAGTTTGAATCCTGAAGTTTATCTAATTGATATATTAAGTTCTCACTTCTGACCTCACAGTAAAACACTATTCAGCCTTCATTATAAAGACCAACCAGTCAATGCTGATTACAGAAGTAATTGGTGTTTTGTGTAATAATTATTCAGACCCATGGATACACTGTGTAGAAAAAACAAGGAGTTTTTGAGTGTTACAGGAGGTGGTATGTGTAGTTAACCACTGTGCTTGAGTGGGTTCAGAAATATTCTAAGGGTAGGGCCACATTTGTCGATATGTTTGGTCCTACAGTTTTGCTGTTTGATTCTTGTGTAACTTATTTTAAATCCCATCAGTTTTCAGAATTTGGACTGTGTCCAGGTAAATTGCATTTGTTAGCAGTAATTATCAAGGAAAATTAATATGGTGGCATGATTACTAGAACTCCAATGTATAGATCTGTGCGTGATTTTAAATCGAATTCTAAACTACCAATACCATAACATGTTACAAATTTATTCTCACTTGTCATATTTGTGAATCTGTGCTTAAAAATTTAGGGTATTTTCTTGGTATGTTAGTGGATTATTTTAGTTTAAAGATTATAAACTCATGTTTGTTAGAAATGTTTGCCAGAGTGTCATGCACGTTGTCACTACTTGTTGCTTTAGGGTTGCTGCCAAGTGAATTTCATTCAAACAGGACAAAATTTTGACAATTTTGGATTATCTTATGGTAGTTAAGTCATCCAAATTTTAGAAGTTATTGCTGTACATCTGAATATTGTATCATGTGTACAGGGTTTATGAAGGTGGATTCAGTACAAAAGCTCAATTATTTTATTAAAAACAAAGTCTTGGATATACTATACTAATCTAAAAGAATACTGGGTGAATATATGTCAAAGTAAGTCTGTCTTAAACTGCATGCACCACTATATTTTTATTCATTTGTGCCATTCTAACTATGAAGGAAAGAATTCTCTATTCTCTAATGAGGTAAATTATTTTGAAGGCCAGTTTTCTCACAAATGATGGCTATTTTGTGTAAAAATACAGCTAAAAAATTAAGTATCGTGTCTGGTTTTGGACTTCACCAGAATAATGCAAGTATTTAAGCATCGGTAAAGTCACTGATGTCATCTCATACTAGACATGCAAGAGGTGGGTTTAACCTTTTAAGACTGAAAAAAAGTGAAAGTTCTTATCTATCTAATGCCCACCCAATTCCAGAAGAGCATTGCTTTTGGAAGGTTCCCAGGTTTCGCTGTTCCTCCTTCTGGTGAGAAAAGCATGTAGAAGAAGATGAGTGTGGAGCATGGGTGGAATGATACTGACAGGGGAGAACCGAAGCACTTGGAGGAAAACCTGTCCCAGTGCCACTTTGTCCATTACAAATGTCATGTGGATGAGGCCTTGGATCAAACTAGGGCCGTAGCAGTGAAAGGCCAGTAACTGACCACCTGAGCCATGGTATGGCCTTTTAAGGCCTGAAGTGTATCTACATAATGTTTAAAAATTTGGCTCCTACCTCACAGAAAACATTATGCCACTATAACAGAAACCAACCAGTTAATGTTTAGGGAAATAACAGTTATTAATTGTGAGACTCATATAAAACACCTTAATACATGGTGTGGAATGAAGGATGCGACCTTCAGCGTTAAAATAGATGGTATGTATAGTTACTGTTGAATGTTACACTGTTAATTTCATTGGAAACTGAACACCCCTTGGTTTAGAATAATGAGAGTGAGGAAGATAAATAGTGGTCGTCATTGATTGACACCAGTTTTTGCTTACCATTGGAATGTCAGAGCCTTTATTGAAGTAGCTAGCTTATCACATATTGTGTTCTGTCACTGATAATGGACCATGCATTTGTTCCAAATACACTGCTTACATTTGCTTATAGATTTCATCATACATAAAAATCACATTTTTGTGCAATGTGTGGCAACCCTGCACTTGTTTCTTTTTGTTTGCCTGTAACTTTAAATGTATTTGTTTCTTTGCTTTTTAAGAACAGAGCGTGACAGACAATCAGTTGCTTCACTGTGACAGTATTACAGAGGTCACATTTGTGTTTCTTCCCTAGATACACTCCTTGCTTTCACTTATTGCAGTTGCTGGTTTTGGTGTTAGAAAGTTGTATGTCTGCTGTTGTCTTATCAACTACTTGTGGTGGAAGGTTTCAAATTTGAGTAAATACAGTGACCCAAGGTTGTTAGTTTGTTTTAGATTGGCCATCTGGAGGTAAGTGCTCAGGAAAGGTTCATTAAGCTTGGGCCCAACTAATGACTAGAAATGAACAAGTGAACACTTGTTATCAGAAAATGTTGCCATTCATGTGACCATTACCTATAAATTGCTATCCAAAAAATCAAATGAAGTAACATAAGTGGGTTTCTGTCCTCTTTCAGTGTTGCCACAACATATGTCATGGTAAAATGGGTTACTATAAGTTGCTAGTGATTTGACTGAATCAGTTCTCACTCAAGAGGATACTACAAAGGCATGCCCATTTGTGAGATTTGATGTTCTCATACTGGTGCTAATGATGATGGCAGTCTTTTGTCACATGAAACAATGTGGACTGTTAAGCAGTTACTGACATTTCAGAGGTGGTTACTGTCTGCAGAGTAGTCGAAAGAGAATAAGTGCCAAGCGAATGAGTATTATATAGGGGAGGCCAGAAAGGTGATCAGAGAAGCAGGCCAGTATAGGTGGTGGTGCTATACAGTGGAAACACAGCAGATGGAAAGAAGTCACAAATATTTTTAGGATAATAATTCTGTTGGGGATTCACATCCATTTTGAGTTGCTAGAATTCATGTGCAGCTCATTCACACTGTGTGAGTTGAGTCAAGCTGGGTGAATCTGAGGATCTGCCTTTGTGGCATTTAGTGAGCGGACAATTTCGTTAGTGTACCTACAGCCTTAAGTAGTGCTCACATTTATGATACATGCACGTATGTATACTGAACTCCTTAGTTATTGTTTACTTCAAATGTATGGTGAGTTGACCTAAAGTAACATACAATTACTGGCTAAGAAGTGGCACCAAAAGATGCAAGTAGTAGTTTCCAATAATAAATTTGTAATTATTATATCAAACAACGTTCACAAAATGTTATTTATGACTCTATATAAATTTAAAACAACTAAGTTACAGCACAATAGGCCTATCAGTGTCTTTACAGTTTATACCTCTGCACTTTAATAGAATTTTAATGTTAATTTGTAATATCCAGTGGCATTTTCAATCTTAAGTATAGTGAGTATTTCAGAACTTCTTACTGAGGTTCCAGCAATTATAAACCTAAGATCATTGGCCCTATTCCCCATGGTTACAGAAGTGTGGATATTTGAAGTTTAGTAATAGTGTACGAACTCATTCCTGCCTACATCCACACATACACTAAAGCTGAATTCCAAACAGTCATACATCTGTGTTTTGCTAAGTTCTCCAGACATCAGCCTGTTTAAGTTTTGTGTGTGGTTTTACATGAAAGGAATGGTGTATGAATGCACAGCAGACACAAAATAAGAACTATGCCTTCAAATTTCAGATACAGGACACATTTCTTTTGGTTACTCATTCAATAGGTAAAGTGAAGGTGGTCACTTGGAATATTTATTGTAAAAATAATTGCTTATTCTTAAGAACTTGTTCACAAAAACAACTTACTTTATGTGAATCATTTTTTAACTTTAAATACCCATTGCTTCATAACAGTTCAGCATTAGATGATGTTCATATGTCCTTCTTGACTGGAAATTCCATGAGGAATAGATGTGTGAAGTAATGACAGTGTCATGAAAATTCCTTTATGTAATATTGATTTATTATGTAAATTTATTGTGTAAATTTTATGTAAAATTTCCCCCACTTTCATAGAATGTTAGCCTTTTGTACACAAAAACATAACCGTTCAGGATAAGGGAAGTATCTGTTTAGTGAAATTCATATTTCCAACATGTATCTCTACAGAATTTATTAAAACTTGTAATTTTATATTCTCTTATCAAACGAGACTTTACACTTTTTCAAAGTATAAGAAATTTTGATTTTCTGCTTTAAATAAAATGATTGTAAAAACAAAATTTAGTAAAAACCATTCACTATTTTTCAGGTACATGTGGCATTGAAGGAGTTCATTAATGTTATCTTATAAATTAATGTTAAACAGAATTCTTAATACTTATAATGGTTAAATGAATAAGATAGGAAAGTGACAATAGAGAATTTTATTTTAGGAATTAATTTTACGCTTTATTGATTGTTACCTGGTTGTGAAGTTAATTTTAGGATGTCCCAGCATTTGGTGGATCATGAAGCTCTGAATTCTGTTGTGCTTATATTAAACCTATGATGCCTGAAGAAAGGAAGATCAGGATGACACACAAAGTTGACAAATTGGTACTTCAGTTTCAAGCATGAATGATATCCTGTGCTTGAGCAATGGTCACTAGCTTGGATGTTCACAGAAGAGGTCTGTTTCCTTACAAATTCATCAGAACAATATACAGTAGCCTTTCAGTCATCCTGACTGTGTGGGAGGAGGTGTGGTCCAGATTACTTGGGAATCTGGATCACTGAGGGGAAAACTCCATGGTATAGGTAACACACAAAAAAAATTACTTGATGCTAAAGTATAACTCCTTAGAGCCTGCACTTACCAGTACATGATGATGATGACGATGACGATGATGAAGATGACAACAACTTCTGTTGCTATCAATTCACTGTAATAGCGGAATAAGAGATTAAGAGAGCCGTGACACTCAGAGAGACCATGTCCTTACTGTTGAGGAATTGAAGACTAGCCGGCTGTTCCTGCTGTATCCATTCAACCAGTCTTGGAGTATGAATTGTCTCAGATATCCCCCCTGTAGTCTAGTCAATGAGCGAATCAGTAGGGGGGGAAGAGAGGGTTATAGTTGGCCTAAAATTGTCTGTATTATCAGGGGATCCTGTTTACAGGGCTCCAGATAACTGAGGGGCTACTGTACTGTATAAAGATTAATTTTTACTGCAAAATAAATGTGCTATATCTCCATTACAAAACTAACCAGTTAGTGCTTAAACAGCAGACCAATCCTTTTTTGAAATTTATTTTTTCTTTAATTATGCTGGCAGCTACTAAGACTATAGCATTGGTGTTACTGTGAGAATCATGCAATATATAAATATATATATATATATATATATATATATATATATACTGTATTGTCAAACTGCAGAGCTTTATAATGTTAAGCCTGGTAGTATGTATAGACACCATTGTGCTTTAAAGGATTAAGGGACAAACTCTTCTAATTACTAAGTAAAATTTGGTTCATACCCACAAGAAACATAGGTCTGTGGGCAGCTTTGCATGTTCTTGTGAGATACATTTGGCCCATGTTAAGGTTTTTTGGTATCGGTATGAATGTTGTGGCACATATAGTTACAACAGCTCTATGAAAATTTTAAAATTAACAGTTAACTGAATCGTGGAATGAAACATAAACAATATTTTAGTCAATTCACAGAGAAAGAATTTACGGTCTGGGTTTATATGGCAGTGAATGTTAGGAGTGCAATTTTTGGAATATAATGCTATGTATTCTGGTAAATAAGGATCAGAATTTTGGAGGAAAGTACTGCCTTCATCACAAGAGTAGAAATTTTTACCATGTAGAGCACGAAGATTGAGGCAGCCAATTGCTCTGCCATGGTGGTAGCCTTCTACCACTCTATATAATGCCATGTCCCAGTAGAGTGCAGTATTAAGAGACAGATTTCACCATTGCCCAGTAATTTATATGGAACTTTGGCAAATACATGCATAACACTTACCAGATAGTAGCAAATACTAAATTAGTGTTGCGTAGTTCTTTGCCTTTGTAGATAAAATATGCGTTTCTAAGGATAGACAGGTTATTTACACACTTCTATCATAATGTTGGTTGATACTGTATATTTCATACATTCTAATGTTCCAACAGATTGAGCATAACCTCACCTCCCAGTCTTTCATTAGCTTTAAAACTTCCACAGATATACATACATAGGGGTTGCAGAATGGCTTGACACATTGTGCGACTTGATGCTTACCTTAGGGGGAGGTAACATTGTTCATTGTAAGCCTTTGTAGCCTGAGGTTCATCTGAATGGCATTTAAAAATTTACTTTCTGTGTCACATGAACCATTACAATATCACAGTAAACACACTGGACCATTGTCACAAAGAAAAGTCTATTAATGCCATTTAGGAATATAACTGCTGTTTATTGTAAGTGTCACACATAACCCATCAATAAATTGTGTAGAGAGAATGAAGACTTTTTAATGGTATATTAGGTGGTATACATAATTATCACTGTGCTTCCAAGTAAGTTCCCCACATATACTGTGATAAAATTCTGGAACTTCTTGATAATGTGTGTTATACTTAGAAATCAACCTATATACCAGAAATTCTACATGGAAATTTTTTTATGAGTTGAATTCAGAAGAACACGGCTGCAATTATTTGGCTTATAGAAGGAACTTGGAAACATTTAAGGAACTGATAAACAATTAGTATGTAATTCATAGAAACTGTAGATATAACTGGAAATACCATGTTCTTTGAATGTGCCACTAAAGAATCAAATTCCATTTTGTGTGTTACCAACCAACAGATCATCATTAATAATGTCTTAACAAGATTTCTACAGTTAATGAAGTATTTCAGACTCATGCTCTTGCTGTGTTATTTAACACACTGCTCTATAGATTACCTCTTTGTTTATATATGGTTGGCCCGATGGTGGCTTGAGGGTAAGCTGAATATTATGGCCGGTTACATTACATTTTTACATTTTATTATGAACATAAAATTTCTGCGTGACTGAAGTACACAGTGTCCAACTATTCGCATAGTCCAGTCATAGAATATACAGTAATGATATGTCTTATGTAACATAAATTACCACATCTGAAGTATGTGTTGGAAATGACCCCTTAAATCTTTCAGGCATGATTGGCACCTGACAATTGTGTTATTGAAAAGTGTTAGAAGTCCTTGTTTAGAAGTTGTAAAATAGACACTGCTTTACAGAACCAATTACTAAACCTTACTCTTGCAACACAGTCTGATTAAGTGCTGGACTCAGCAAACCGGGGGCACGATTGCGATTCTTGTGGTGGGCCTCTAAAAGTTAGTATGCAGAGTAAATAAGGGACTGTCGTTTTGGTATATATACGTACGTTTGCGTAGAATATTAAAATAGTTCATTTTTATCATTATATTTACTTTTAATCAAGAAATCAAACACGTTATTTATTTAATTTTAAAAAATTAAACCAACCCAAACCTAAGTACTTTTTTCTCGTGTTTTGTTCAGCGAAATCTTCCATGATCTCAAAATTTAAATATATATAAACAGTCCGAGAGCTTTGTATGGTATCACACTGCGTATATTGAAGAATTACTAATGCGCGAATCCCCATGAGCGCGGGGGCCGATTGTGTCAGATCAGTGCAATCGCCCTAAGGCGATTTGGAATTTATTGCACAACTCTATGTGTGTAGGCCTATGGTTTCAAATGATGCAGTTTTGTTGCTGTGTGTACAGTACACCGGTGTCTTGCGATGACTCTCTTAAAGGTTTTCGTACAGATGTTTCCATTTATTTTTTTTTTCGGCCAGATCACGCCGTGCTCGCTCTCCTTGCGGTTCTAACAATGATTCTGTTGTTCGAAATTTGTTTACCAGTGGGTATATTGTTGATTCCGAAGGAACTGAAACACTGGGAAACGGGTTTATAAATTTGCTACCTCATAACTATATGATGTCTTCCCAATATGGGTAACCACAATAACAAAACTCGTGATACGCGCTAATTCATATTCAACAACAGTTAAGTCTGTTATGAAACTACTGTTTTGAAGTATTGTTGATATATGTAAATTAGCATTCAGGTGAGGCTATGTAAGGGAACGTAAGCTGCGGTAAAACCGGAAGTGATCTTACACAGTCCGACAATCTAGCCCTTTGCGTGGGTTTCGCATTGAAGTGGCGCTATTATTTCTTGCCATTAGACTCAGAAGACAAAGATCTTTGGGGTGACTGTACAGGCAGTGGTATGCGACTGTAATATACGTATTTAAGTTCGATTCACACATCAGAGAAAACACAAGGTGTATTCATTACAAAGTTCAGTTAATGCTCTGTAGGAAAATAATCACTGTTTATTGTGAGAAACATACAATGCACAAAAAATGTTCTGTTGGCAAAACGCAGAGTTTTTAAATGTTAAAGTAACTGGTACATTTAGTGACCACTGTGCTTTAAAGAATCATTTAATGCAATAAGGTATTACCTGGTTTAAAGTGCACACCGACCTCTGTCTCCGAAGTTACAGTATTGACGTCGTACTGCTTGTTCTGCAACCTCATTAGCATGTATATCTTCGTAACTTTGAGCATAGCTATGAGTCACAAGCCTATAGATCCGAATGTTACAACTAGCTCGAGAGTAAGAATGTATAGATATTACAATATATTTATAAGAACATGTTTTAATTTTAGAGAAATAACTCGATCGTTATGATTGCAACGAATGTGAGATGCCACGTCATAACGAGATTCTCATTGTCTTCCCTCCCCCGGCATCATTCACACTAGTGAAGTTTATATGAGATGGTTACACTTGTTGTTGTTTGATATGTTTTGTATACAATTATATGAATTTCTTCTGGTTGTAAATATATCCCCTGTACATAATACACTCTGTAGATATAGTGCCAGTCCTAGGCAGACATTATTACAATTCAGTAAACTTTGTTTACTTCAACTTATATTAAATAGTAAATGTAGGTATATTTACTTACGGGTGAGATGGTATATTTATGTAATATTTCTTGGAATGTCGTATACTTATATGACTTTCTCAAACAAGGCAAAATGCTGACAGAAACACGAACTAAATTTACGTATATTTATATTAAGGTATAGTGTTACCTTAAAATGTACTTGGAGCCCACTGAAGCATGAAATTCTTCTAAATAATATATAAAATTTCAATTCCTGTCACAGAGGAAACACAGTTTCCATTACAAAGACAAAATGGTTACTACTGTTAAGGTAGCCGCTGTTTATTGTGAGAACCACATGGGAAACATAAATACGCGCTGCAGACAAAATGGACAATTTCTTTATTGGTAGTAAATCAGGAGACTTGTTCAGTTTAATGTGCTTTAATTATTTATTTCGGAAAGATAGCTGGAAAAAGAAATCCGCTGTAAATATCGTGTCAGCCTTGTGTTTTCTACATTTTAATTTAATTGTTGTAAAGGTTAATTTGTGAAAATATTATGAGATGACGTCGAGAATATGAAAATCTACCATGTTCAGTAGACCGGCTTACCTCTCAGGTTCCCAGGCGTGACCACCAAATGAAAGATCCTGCTTTAGTAGTAATATAATTTTTTAATCCTCTACCGAGTTCAGTAGACCGTCTTTCCTTTCAGGTTCCCAGGCGTGACCACTAAATAAATGAGCCTGCTTTAGTAGAAATATAAATTGGTGATCCTGTAAATTTACTGTGCTTTGAAATTTGAGGTCCTCGCAGTCTGTGGTATCACAATTGCTACTTACGGAAACGGTTCCGTGTTTTTTGGTATATGTTCTAAAGTTTCGGTGGAACCTTCTTTCCATATTCAGGCTGGAAGATTAGGTCCTCCAAATCGTGGCACCTATGGACCAGAATATACGGCATCTTATCTCAGAACTGTAATCTACTTTTTGTGTGTTATACTGTGCAAATTGTGCAAGGAACCCACAAATGTGAGATCATATCCGACGTTTGTCCTAATGTTTGAACTTGAAAACTGCAGGATGAATTTTGATGGAATTATATTGGTATGAATGTTATGCCAATGGAGGCCATCCAACAGCTGGTAATTACTATGTCCTGCAGTTGGTAACAAGATCCATGGCAGACGCTTGATCTTTTAGAGCGACTCCCAAAATTAACTAGTCATCGCGATGAATTTTCGAAGTTTGGAAAAGTACGCATAATATAGATGCTGCATACAGTGTTTCTGTTTTATGACACCATGCAGTCTAGTAGTATGGTCCAGCGTTCGAATTACTTAGGCCTCCATCTTAAGGGTGCGTTCCTTTATTTATGTGTTACTAATAACTGTCCACGAATGACGGCTCTGTGGCTGTTGAAACTTCTGAAGTACGTGGCGTAACCTTGTAAATTAGAAATCTCTACACTGCCATCAAGTTTAATGGCGTGCGGAGTCCCATTTATTCGGATAAAGGATGCAGAATATCTGAAACAATCTTGCTCATCACTCCTCTATTCACCACCATACAAATCTCATAACGCTAGATCGAAGTAGTAGCCTTATGTAAGTGATGCATTCGTAAATTGCTTTCAGCAACTGATGTTCGCTTTACATGCCATACCCGACGCTTCGAAGCCTGAAGTTCCTGTAAATAAAATAAATAACACATAACATTGGAATTCGTTCGTCACAGTCACACCATTTCTCCATAGCAGAGACCAGATAGCGTTGCTTAGGGAAATAATCGATATTTATTGTGATAATCATACGAAACGGGCAACTTTATGTGGTTTTCAAAGTTAAAACAGCGGGTTTAAGGAGGAACTCCACGAGGCATCACGCATATTGAATTTCTAGAGAACAGTACGTAAGTCCTCACACAAAACTGTGAATCACACATACACGATTAGTGCTTTATTCGCCTTCCGAACGGTTGCATGCAGACAGTCCTTCACGATGCATGTAGACCCCTAGTTATTGTGTAATGCTTATCACTGTTCCTTATAGACATCATTATCATGAAATGTCTGTACCTTACGGGTGTGCGGCCGCTCGCTTGCTGGGATTGCGGTTTCGAATCCCGCCGGGGGCAGGGATGTCTGTCTCTTGTGACTGTTGTGTGTTGTCAGATAGCGGTCTCTGCGTCGGGCTGATCGCTCGTCCAGAGGAGTTCTACCCAGTATGGTGTGTCTGAGTGTAATAGTGAAGACTCTATAATGAGAAGGGCGTGTTGTAGCATAGAAAAAATGGTAGTTCTTAATGTTGTCAATAATTCGCCTAGCCCCTTGCAGTATTTGGTCACTTGATTTTGCCTACTCTTACTGTTTATGTAAAAATTATATTCAATGTTTCGAAATTTATGCTTTAAATCGGTCTCTCTGCATAGTATTGGCTGCCATGCATTTGCTATCGAATAACTGAAATATGCCCGACATTCGTTCGCTGACGTTACGCAACCGTCAATTTAGCCTTTAAAGACGAAACGTGTCATATGTAAAAATTCAGTTCGTACCGCGCAGGAAACGTTTTCCACTTCGGTTATACAAAATCAGTCTGTGAATGTTGCATAAGGCAAAGGTCGTTGGTTCCGAGATCCGTACACAACACACAAACTCAATGTGAGCACCATGTAGAATTTTTGAATGTTAAACCTGGTGGTACGTACAGTAACCGCTAGCCTTTAAAAGATTAAATAACCGTACTCCTTGGGCAACCGTCAAAGAATCATAATGGTTGATTACTTTAAGACGAGGCATTTGTTTAGAAAATTATCTGAAGTTGGAACAGAACCCTTGTGGTAGTTGTGTCGACCATTGTTCTATGACGAAACGGCAAAGCAAATGACGAGAATACTTAAGTACCAAATATATTTTTTATTTTTTTATTTATGTATTTATTAGCAATCAGAAAAAAAAACAATCTATAAGCTAATGTGATGATGTAAGTACCAAATATGTGAATGTTTTTAATATCTCCAAGAGGTTCCATGTCTATTCACCCTTAGCGCGTTTCATTTGTTTCTATTTCAGGATGTTTGTCCTGCCTTAAAAGTGTTTATACTTAACTACATTGAACAACAGTGATTTTGAACTAAAGACTATTAGACTTACCGTTGCGGGTTTCGGTCTAAGAAGTTTGCAACGTGAGCAGCTTATTTTAAAACTGATGTTGAATTTCAGTATTTAGATAATACGTTCTAAACGTTCACGACATTGAAGAAGTTAGTATGTCCCATCCTCCTTGAGATGTCATTTAATTTTCTGATCATCATCGTAATTTTTTGTCGGCCAAGAAGCCCTTATTGTGATAGATATCGGCGAAGTTATCATCCTTGTCAGTAGATAGGTTTGTTTGGATGTTACGCGATGAAGTGTAGTGCATTTCTAGCTATGAAAAATCGAAGAAACTTTTGAACTCAGATGCCCGCCATGAAACCTGAGTCTTGCAGAAACCATGAACGGTGAAGAAAGAGTCGCGGTGTTGGCTAATCTACCACATAAAAAGTGTAGCAGTTAAAAAGTTACGGAACAATGGAAGTAAAATAAAACTGCAATATATACACAAGGCGGTCCAAAAGTTCCCGGACTAAGGCAATAAAAACTAAAAAAATAAGAAAGCGGGTATTTTTTTTTGTTTCTTTATTCAAAATAGGATCCATTAGATGTAATACACAGGTTAGCACGTGTTTCCAACTTCTTAGTGGCGTTAGAAAAGTCTCCTGCGGAAATCTTGTTTAACTGGTCGGTCACGGCTTTCTATATCCCTTCAATTGTATCAAATCTTGCACCCTTCAGCTGCAACTTCACCTTCGGGAACAGGAAGTAGTCGGGGGGAGACAAATCTGGCGAGTGTGGAGGGTGGTTCAATGTTGCGACTTGTTTTTGAGTCAGAAACTGTCGAATTATTGCTGCGTGCGTGGGGGATAAATCTTGAGCACAGTTTTCGTTTCTTCAAATCTTCTCTTAAAATCCGTAGAACCACAGTTTTCGGGATGCCGAGTGTATCTGCTATTAACCGAGATGTCACTTTTCGATCTTCTTTGGCCGTTTTATCGACGGCGGCGATATTGTCATCGGTTGGACTTGTTGTGGGCCGACCACTGCGTTCTTCGTCCTTCACTGACTCTCTACCCTCTCGAAACCGTTTGTGCCACTCAAAAATTGTTGTTTGACTTAATGCTGCATCACCGTAAGCCTTCTGAATCA
>JGI24700J35501_10930595_pt1 | contig 16344 bp, 14 predicted proteins | sample TergutTh196P1_FD_35501 | JGI IMG/M metagenome (IMG submission 35501)
GGGTTTGTTCTTTTATTGGGGTTGGTATGGATTTTACATGTTTGTCCAAATTTTTGTATAATTGTGTAGCGGCATCGTAGGACAAATCGTGGATATTATCCATTAACGGTTCTGTTTCTGATAGAAAATCTATTGTGGCATTCATCGCATTCATATGGTATCTCCTGATTTTTATAGGTTTTACGTCCACTCACAGGATACTTGAGTTTAATATATATTACTATAAAAGAGCCGATTTGTCCAATTTGCATTCAAAAAAGTTAATATACCCCATCCGGACACTCGGCACTCGGGCATTTTCTCCTTGTTTTGTCGCCGAGTATACTGTACAATGAAGTTATCTTTCTGATCATAAAATTCATAAAATATTTTTCTGAATATAAAGGATGACATAGAGTCACACATCGGGGGTGAAATAGAGAGTTTCAAAGTTCGCATTAGAAAGTACCTCTAAAAGCTATTTCTGAAATTCAAACCCAAGGCTTTTCGCCGTTTTCACCTTCTATTCACAATTTTCTGCCCATAATTTCCGAAAATTTTTAAAGCATATTTTTGGGCTTTTTTTTCGTTTCCAAAACCTTGCGTTTTTGAAAGTTTTATGCTACAATTGCTTCCAACCCTTTCTTGGGAGAGGGACTGTTTTAGTCTCTGTCATTAGCTTACCTATCGGTTACACACACCGGTGTTAGAAAAAAAGGAGGGGAGTTTTATGGCAAAAAAAATGTTTCTTGGCGAACTCCTTGTGGCAGGCGGTTTTTTAACCGTTGCAGATTTATCTGACTGCCTTGAGATAAGCCGCTCTACCGGTCAACGCCTTGGGGAGGTTGTTGTAGAAAAACGCCATGTTACTCAAGAGGAGCTTTTGAGGGTTTTAGAAAACCAACACAGAGTTCCATATGTAGATTTGGACAGAGCGGACATACCAATAAATATTGCTAATTGTTTTCCTGCAGATTTGGCAAGGCACAATGTTGTTGTTCCAGTAAAAATAGAGGACGGCACACTGTACGTAGCCATAGACGACCCGCGCAACTTTTCCGCATTGGGTCAAGTAAAAACGGCTTCTCAAATGCCAATAAAACCCATGTTAGCCTCGGCAAAGAGTATAGAGGCACATATAGAACGTGTGTATGGCAATGAAGTCGTGCAAAGGGCTTTGTCTGAATATGGCCAAACTGTAGACTACGATAGCTTACTGCAACAACAAGCTGCAACCATCACTGATGATGTTGGTTCTGCTCCCATTGTGCGTCTTGTAAACACCATGTTAGACCAGGCTGTTTCCAAGGGAGCGTCCGATATACATGTGGAGCCAACAAGCGAAGATGTTCGGATTAGGATGCGTATAGACGGTGTGCTGTACAATGTGCTGCGTACCCCTTCACACACACTAAACGCAATAGTCGCCCGTATTAAAATTATGGGGGGCATGAATATTGCAGAGCATCGAGCAGCTCAAGATGGTCGTTTTAACATAAAAGTAATGCACAAAGATGTGGATGTTCGTGTTTCAATCATTTCTACCATCCACGGAGAAAAGGCTGTTATGCGGTTGCTTGACCGCAGCTCCTTTTATGTGCCAAAGAGTCGGTTGGGTTTTACGGAATCTAATTTAGAAAAATTTAACAGATTACTGACAACACCTCATGGTATTGTTTTGGTAACAGGCCCTACCGGTAGTGGTAAAAGTACCACACTATACGCAATGCTATCAGAAATGAACAATAGTCGTGATAACATATCTACAATAGAGGATCCTGTAGAATATGTAATGGATGGTATTAACCAAGTGCAAGTTAACCCAAAAGCAGGGTTAGGCTTTGCCGGCGGGTTGAGAGCCATGCTACGTCAGGATCCCGATATAATAATGGTGGGTGAAATACGTGACACCGAAACCGTAGAGATAGCGATGCGAGCCGCTGTTACGGGACATTTGGTTTTGAGTACATTGCACACCAGAGACACCGTTGCATCTGTTATGCGCCTTACAGATATGGGAGTACCGCCATATATGGTTGCTTCTGCTGTTGTGGGTGTTGTAGCCCAAAGGCTTGTGAGGGTTATATGCAGAGATTGCAAAACTCAGTATCAACCAACAAAAGCTGAGTTAAACACAGCAGGTATAGATGACTGGACAGCTCAATCCACCCCTTTTTATAAGGGAGTCGGTTGCTTGTCTTGCGGTCATTTGGGCTACAGAGGGCGTACAGCTGTCCACGAGATAATAGTGTTTGATGGCAACATACGGGAATTTATACATAACAGTGCATCTTACGACACAATCAAAAACTATGCAATAAGACAGCAGGGAATGGTTACATTACGTGACAGCACATTGGAGCTTATTGCTACGGGCAAAACAACAATAGACGAGTTAATAACTATAGTACAAGGAGTATAATAGTATAGCTGTTTCACTTGATCTCAGCCCTTTTCAAAATAAAATTAAGTGGAACAGCTTCCTACAATACGGCAGGTTTAGTGCAAATTTAAGGGCTAATTTAAACCGAAACTGCTATACCTCCCCAGGGTGATGGATATGCCAAAATATAATTACACTGCTGTAAACATTGCCGGCGAAAAAATAAAAGGGGAGTATAACATGGCAGACACAACAAGTGTAGCCAATTTGTTGCGTCAACGCAATTTTTATCCTGTTTTTATAGAAGAGCAAAAAACAAAAGAAGCGGTTTTTGTGCAAAAAATAAAGTTAAAGTTTTTAGCTCCCTATTGTGGGCAGTTTGCTGCCATGATACGATCCGGTGTGCCTATTGGACGTTCGCTGGATATTTTACAACAACAAACAGAATACCCCTTGTTAAAAAAATTAACCGCACGTATTTTACAAGAAGTGCAAAAGGGTTCAAGCCTTTCGGAGGCTATTTCACCATATACCGGCAGTTTTCCCGTTATATTTACCAGCATGGTAGAAGCGGGGGAGCAAAGCGGTAGTTTGGATCACTGTATGGAACGTGCAGGCAACGCTTTTACCCGTACCGCCAAGCTGAACGGCAGGGTAAAAAGTGCCATGGTGTATCCAACTATAGTGCTTTTGGTTATGCTTGCCTTGGTTATAGTTCTGCTCACTGTTATTGTACCCCAGTTTGCGGGTATATATGAGCAACAGGGAGCACAGCTACCGGCTTTCACACAATCTATAATAATTGCCGGAGATTTTATGGTGGCACAATGGTATGTTGTTATTGGTGCTATTGCCACAACTGTCATTGGTTTTAGGGTGTTGCTTGCCTTTGAAATCCCAAAAAATGCTTGGGACAAGCTCAAAATGCGGTTGCCGATTGTTGGTAAACTTATAACAAAAGTGTATGCTGCTCGGTTTACCCGCACACTGGCATCTTTGACCGGTGCCGGTGTCCCCATTGGCAAGGCACTTAATATAACTGCACGTTCCATCTCAAACAAATATGTAGAAAAACAGATATATAAAATAATAGAAGGTGTAAATAGAGGGGAAATGTTAAGTGGCCAATTAGAGATGGCAGGGATATTTCCGCCGCTTATTATACACTCCACGAGTATTGGAGAAGAGTCCGGAACATTAGACGAGATGTTATTAAAAACCGCAGACTTTTACGATGACGAGGCAGACTTGGCACTACAGGCACTTATGTCTATGTTGGAACCTGCCCTTATTATATTGTTGGCTGTGCTGATTGCACCAATACTCGTTGGGGTGCTGTTGCCTATGTTTGGCATGTTGGAATTAATGCTAAACTAGCCATTTATTAAAAGAGAGGTATAAAAATGATGAAAATTATGAAACAAATCATAGATAACAAAAAAAGCAAAAAAAACAAAAACCAAAAAGGTTTTACGCTAGTAGAAATCATTGTTGTGGTTGGTCTTATAGCGTTGTTATCCGGTCTTGCCATGGTAGCTTTTTCTAACATTTCGGACCAAATAACACAACAAGCTATTTTGTCTGATGCTCAACAAATAGCCCATGCTATAAACAACCGAAATGCGTCTCCCGGAACTCCATCAGATGAAAGGATAACTGCAGGTTCCGGAGTAGCTCTACCCAGCACTTATCGCGATGGGTTGGAATTGGGCGGAGGAGCTTACCGCCTTCGTTTCTCAATTCACGAGGAGGCCATTATGTACCCCATGCACTTTGATGTGGTTTTAGAAAGTGAAGCCCGGGCGAACTCTGCTCTTGAAATGGTTATTAACGGCGGAAGTGAAGATGAACCGTTTTGGGTTGCCAACAGGGACGGCACCGTCGGCGACGGTGGTACCACCAACGTCATTACCGACGATGACTAATGCCACTTTACTTTTTTTTCATGGGGATAATCTTTGGCTCATTTGCAAATGTAATAATACATCGTATCCCTTTGGGAATTAGTATAATAAGCCCCCCCAGCCATTGTCCTGACTGTGGCAGGGGGCTTTCCCCGTGGGAGTTGGTCCCCGTGATTAGCTATATATTGTTGCGTGGCAAGTGCCGTTGCGGTGCCAAAATAAGCCTGCGTTATCCTTTGGTTGAGCTTGCGTGTGGGCTACTGTGGCTTGCTGTTGCGATAGCTTTCCCTTTTTGGGATGCTGTTCCATTGGCTCTTTTGGCATTTGCACTCTTGTGTGTAGCGATAATTGATGCAAAAACGATGCTAATACCGGATGGATTAAATATATTTATTGCCCTGCTAGGGATATTGTGGGTTGTGTCTGCCCTGTGGCTACCCACAACTCCGCCCGATTGGCAGGCTTCTCTGTTTGGGCTTTTGGCGGGGGGGCTGCCGTTACTCATAGTAGATCGGCTCACAATAATAATAGCCGGCAAAGATGGGTTTGGATACGGCGATGTAAAACTAATGGCTGCGTGTGGGTTGTTGCTTGGTTGGCAGTTGGTGCTTGTGGCTTTCTTTTTTGCATTTACTACCGGAGCAATTTTTGCCTTGTGGCTAATTGTAACAGGACGTGCCAAAAGAGGGGCATACATGCCCTTTGGACCTTTCCTATGCGGGGGAGTTATGGGTGGGCTGTTTTTTGGAGACATTTTTATTAGCTTCCTTTTTGTGCAAAGCATTTTCACGGTCGTTTCATAAGGGCAATTAAATACGGAGATGCTATAGATATTCGCCATGCGTGGCACACCAAAAAGTCTGTTGTCCAAAAAAGACAACAGACTTTTACAATGAAAGTTATTCTTTCGTTCACCGTGGGGCGGCAACCCATGGAGATTTCATGCGTTTCATGCGTTTTCGTGAGGTTAAGCCATTTGCACTTGACTTTTCAGTTCAGCAAGACGGGCTTCTGTGATCCCTGCGTTCTTACACATAGCTTCAATAGCCCGGATTGGGACACTATTTTGAAGAGCCGTGATTATCATTCCTTCTACCGCCTTCCGTTCATGCCACTCAACCAGCTTACGAAAATCCTCAAGATTCCATCTATTATTCAAAGTATCGTTAACAAGCTCATTAGGAGCTGCGGCTTTTCTGATTTCGCCTGCTAATTCTATTGCGACAGGGTTGGTTATAGCTTGCATTTTAATCTCCTCCTCATGTTCTTTTATTTTGGTTTTAAAAATACAACACAAATCCCAAAGGTCGTGGTATCCTATCGGTAAGTCTGACTTTTTAAAATCATTCATCTTAGGTAACTCAACATAGTACGTGGAATACTTGTCAGCCAAGAAAAGCTCTCGGCTTTCGTATTCTGCACTTATTATGCGGGAACAAAACATTTTTCTGTTTTTAAGTTCCGGTAGCCTAAAATTCAGAAAATTTATTGTTACTACATCGGGGGCTTCGGTATAGTCGTCGCCTATATTAAAATTAACCCGCATAGCATTGCCTGTCGTTAATGTCCCTCGCACAGCATAACCGTCTTGTTTGCTGTTTTGTGCTTCTATGGCAATGCTTATCATCTTACCCCAGCCTGTTAAATCACCTATCATGCCACGGCCAAGCACGTCAAATAAGGACAGATCTTGCACCTTGGTTTGTTCTATTGGCGGTATTGGGGCAAGGTCGTGTATTTTCCTAACAGAATTGACTATACCCGTTACTATGTGGTTGTTTTTGTTTTCCATAAAAGTAGCGGCAAACAAACGGTCATTCATTAGGGCGAGGTTTTCTCTGGCTTCGTCAATTTCTTGTTGTGTATATTTACGCCTCGGGCGGCCGATAATACGGATAAAGGCTTCTTCTATGCTTTCTGTTTGTGTCGGTACATCTGGCATATCTTCATACTGCTCTTTTGTTTCGGGTGGTTCTGCGTTCACAACTATAGCCCTCCATTTTTTGCGGTTTTGGTTTAGCTTGAAAGGGTTTTGCCTGCTGTCCCTTTCGTGCATTTAATGCTTCTGATTTCATTATAGCAGATATGGGGTTATAGCTCAACTGTTTTGGATTGGAAATCGAAAATAGATAAACTGCAACCACACGACAAAAGTGTGAAAGATTTTCCCTAAAAACTTTCACACTTTTGTCGTGGTGGAAACACGCCCTAATTTGAAATTGGCGTTAATTTTTGGTATAATCAATGGCAATATCAATGGCAATGGCACTTTTCCAAATAATTAAAAGTAAAACAAAATGGAACGAATTTGTACTCGAACCCCCATATTGTGCCATTCTGTTGCAATTCTTAACTTGAGTTGAAAATTACGGCAAAGGTATGCTATAATATGCTATAATTGTAGTGCTTCGCTAATTTAGTGTATGGCGTGGGTATTAAATTAGCGATATTTACTTTCAAAATCAATAGCAGGAGGATGTATGATAGACGAGAAAGGAAAGCTCTTTGGATATGTTAGCTTAATTGACATATTTGTTGTGGTCGTTATTATCACAATTGTAGTGTTTGGTGCAATGCAACTGGGCAATACAGGGGGCATTGGCGTGTTGGAAACTCCGCAGCCTTTAACTATGAGTTTTATAATAGAAAATTTAGAAACATTTACGGCGGATAGCATAAGCATAGGAGATCCGGTTTTTGGAGTACAAACAGGGGTAGACTTTGGTCATATTGTTGATATACAACGCAGACCAACGATAGAATATCACTCAAACAACCAGGGTGTTCTTGTGGCGAGCGAGCTTCCCAACCATTACCAAATCATAATTACTGCCGCTTTTAGCGGATTCCCAATGCAAAACGGCGTGTGGGTTATGGGGCATACTTTTTTGGTTGGAGAAACTATTATATTGGGCGCAGGTCCCACAAACATTTTTATGAATATACACGAGATAAGGAAAGGGTAGGATTTTATGATGACATCTGATGGCAAAATTTTTGGAAAAATAAACATTTTAGACGTATTAATCGTTGTGGCTGTTTTAGCAGCCGGCATATTTTTTTTAACAAGAGAAGGAGCGGCGTTGCCCGTTGTAGGAGGTGGAGGAGCTACTGCTACATATTCCATGAGCTTTTTTGCTCCACTAGTAGACGCATTTGTGGCAGAACCAATAAGCATAGGAGATGCAGTGGTTCAGCATGGCACAGAACTCAGTTTTGGCACGTTATCAAACATAGAAATGCAGGAAGGTTTAGAGTTTCATCCAAATGCGGAAGGGGTGCTGATAGGTAGCCAATGGGGCGACAGGGTAGAACTCACGCTAACTTCAGAGATAGTATTGCCCCAAGGTTCTCTAAACAATGGGTTAATGATACACGGAAACCGTTTTGCTATTGGGCAAACCGTTACAATAAGGGTAGGAGACAGCGTTATAGCCCTGCGTATATCCGATCTGGCAGAGGTAAACTAATAATGAACAGTGTTGTATTACGCAATTTTTTGAAGATTTTATATGGGCTGGATTATTGGTACGAAAATAGCCTAACCCATAAGTTCGCAAAGAGTTTGCTAAACATTGCAAAAAACAGTGCAATATTTAGGTTTATAGCAAAGGAAAACGTTGGCGAATATAGCAGTTTTGTTTTGGGAATTCCACTAAAACTTACCGAAAAGCTAATTGCCGTTACAAAAAAATTTTTCCTTTATCTTGCAGCGCTAAATAACGCAAGCATTAACAAAAAAATATTTGTTGGTTTTGTAAGTTTCATGAGTGCAATACCCCACAGCTTTTTGGCCAAAGTTGCATTAGGAAGCATTCCCGGTCGTTTTTTGTGTTGGCTTTTAGATATTTCTCCGCAAATAAAATATCACAAACATGCAAATACAGCTCTTTTGACGTTCTTTTTTGCGATTGCCGCACTTTCCTTTTTGTTTCCGTTTCATATTGTTTTGGTTGCATTTTTGGGACTGGGGTTTGTTGTCCTCACATTCGCAAACATTAGCCTTTCTTTTGCATTGTTTGTAATGGGCATGGTTCTAGTGCCACACCATCTTTGGAGCAATATGTTTATATTGGGAGCTGCCGTCTTTTTTTGGGGAGTTTTTGCAATCCAATATTTTTTGGGGAAAAATAACGGAGTAGACAAAAGATATATTTCTGCCTCTCTTTTGCTCTATGTGTTTTTTTGTATCGTTAGCCTTTTTACCGGATTTGGCGGCATGGATAGTGTGCGAGTTGCAACTATTTTGTTTTCTGCCATTGCCCTTGGTATTCTTGCAATTAACATAATAGACACAAAAGCTAAATTACAAAATATTGCTGTGCTAATTTTTGGCAGTGTAGTTATAACATCTCTCTATGGGTTATGGTTATTCCACATGGGTATAGAAATCCGCGCAGATTTTGTAGACATTCTTGCAAATGTTGGACTACCCGGACGACTCCATTCTACAATAATAAACCCAAATAACTACGCAAAATTTCTGACAATGATGCTGCCTATTTGTGCGGCATATGCTTTTACTGCAAAAGGCAACTTGCGAAAGTTTATATTTGCAATGCTTCTTGTACCTGCTATTGCCGCTTTGGCACTAACATTTTCCAGAATTTCTTACCTTGCCATTTTTGGGATTGTCGGCACCTGTGTTTTGCTTATTAAACCACGCCTTATCCCTGTTGGCATTGCCCTTGCCATTTTGTCTATTCCCTTTGTGCCGGATGTGATATTAATGCGGCTTAGCACAATCGGCACAGATTCGTCTAGCTTATACCGTTTGTGGATATGGGAAGGGTCCTGGCGAACGGTGCAAAATTATTGGTCGCAGGGGATAGGTATTGGTCCTCAAGCCTTCACTTTGATTTACCGTGCCCACGCCCATGAGATGGCAGGCAACGCAATGCATGCTCACAACGTATTGCTTAATGTGTGGATAGAAGTGGGGATTGGAGGGCTTATAGCCGTTGCGATTTATAATCTTAGCACTCTAAAACATGGTATACATACTTTTTTGAGGGACAATACCCCCCACAGATACTACCTCGTCGCTCTTGTATCTGCTTTGGTAGGTTTTTTAATGTTTAGTGTAGTAGAGCATGTATGGTTTTATCCTCGCACTATGCTTACATACTTTATTATAACAGGGTTGTTATGGTCATGTGTACGTATGGCATCTTTACAAAATCCAAAAAAGGAGCAAAAACAAGCATGAAAGTTCTTCACCTAATTTCCGGCGGAGATAAAGGAGGGGCAAAAACCCATGTTTTTACACTCCTGTTAGCGTTGCAACAAGAGATAGACGTTACTGTGGTATGTGTTATGGACGGGGTGTTTTATCAAGAAATACAAAATATGCCAATAAAATCTATCCTGATGAAACAAAAATATCGAAACGATTTGACTATAATTGTACCGCTGGTAAGCCATATACGAAAGGAACGTTATAACCTTGTTCATGTTCATGGCGCTCGTGCAAATTTTATTGCTATGTTTTTGCGTCTTTTCATAAAAATACCCATTGTAACTACAGTACATAGCGACTACAAACTAGATTTTACAGACAGCCCTTACAAAAAATATGTGTATACAGGCCTTAATATTTTGGCTCTAAAGTTTGTAGACTATTATGTTGCTGTGTCTGAAAACTTTAAAGAAATGCTTATAACGCGCGGCTTTAATGAGGATAAAATATACACGGTGTATAACACAATAGATTTTGAAACGCCTCAAAATTTTCAGCAAAAAGAGGATTTTTTGAAACAGTATAACATCCAAGCTGAATCCAAAACGCTGGTCGGTATAATAGGTCGTTTTGATCAAGTAAAGGGACACAGTGTTTTTATAAATGCGGCTGCACAAGTGCTAAAAGCAAACCCAAATGTAGTATTTTTGTTGGCAGGTGAGGGTCCTGAAGAGAGTAGTCTGCGTCAGCAAGCAAAAAAGCTAAAAATAGAAAAAAATGTAATTTTTACCGGGTTTATAGAGGATATATTTAGCTTTATTAACGCGATAGATATTAATGTACTAAGTTCTTACAGCGAGAGCTTTCCCTACGTATTGCTAGAAGGAGCATTGTTAAAAAAAGCCACAGTAAGCACAGCGGTCGGCGGTGTGACAGATCTTATACAAGAAGAAAAAACAGGGCTGTTAGCCCCCGCAGGAGATTATATTGCTCTAGGGCAAAAGATTATTGCTCTCATCAACGACAAAAACCTTCAAAAGGATCTTGGAGAAAACCTTTACTCTTTTGCAAAAGATAAATTTTCCAAAGAAAGCATGAAACAACGCCATTTAGAAATTTACCATAATATTATAGCTTTGGAAAAAATGCACAACAGGAGTTTTGATGTTGCTCTTTCCGGTTATTATGGTTTTGATAACAGTGGAGATGATGCGTTGTTAAAGGCAGTTATAGACAATTTGCGTAAAGAAAAGGACGATATAAAAATTTTGGTATTGTCAAAAAAACCGACCCAAACAATGGAGGAACACGGTGTTTATTCCATTAACCGCCATGATTTTTTTGCTATTTTAAAATATATGAAACGCTGCCGTTTGTTTGTGTACGGCGGTGGCTCGTTGATACAAGATATAACAAGTACAAAAAGTTTGGTTTATTATACAACCCTGTTAAGATTGGCGAAAAAATATGGCCTAAAGCTGATGGTTTACGGCAACGGTATCGGTCCCATCGCAAAAGAAAAAAATATAAAACGGGCAAAACATGCTTTGAACCTTTGTGATTATATATCTTTGCGGGAACCAGCATCTTTTATGGAACTTGAGCGGTTGGGGGTCAAAACACCGCAAAGAGTGCTTTCCGTTGATCCGGCTTTTGCCATAGAACCGCTTTCCACTAAAGAGATTTTGAAAACCGAGGGTATAGACGAAACAAAAACGTATTTTGGCGTGAGTTGTCGCAGTTGGAAGTACAATGAGCCAAATTTCACAGAAAAAATAGCCAAGGTGATAAAACAAAAGGCTACCATCCACAAAATGACTCCGATATACATTGCGATGCACCCAAACGACTACAATATCTTAAAAGAGATAATATCAAAAGCGGATACCCCTCACATCTTGCTCAGTTGTGTGTACGATGTTCAAAGCCTGATGGGTATAATACAGCACACTCGTTTTGTAATGTCTATGCGGTTGCATACCTTAGTATATGCAGTTAGTGTTGGTGTACCCGTGATTGGTTTAACTTACGATCCGAAAGTGCGGTTTTTTATAGAATACGCAAAACAAAACACATATGTAGACACATCTGATTTGGATGAAAAAGCATTGGGCGATATGATAGACCATATATTAGAAGAGCATGAGCAAATAGCGGCGGCAATAAAAATAGAAGCCGCAAAGCTAAAAGCTCTCTCTCAAAAAGATGCAAAGGTGGCTGTAGAGCTTATATAGCCATTCAACTTAAAAATCGTCAATTGATTTTTAAGTTGAATAGACTCTAATGGAGCGGGGGGATTTCGCCCCCCAAACGCTCTCGTAATATTAATTGGCTAAGATTTGCAATAAATCTCTACTGCATCTCGCAGGAATGGAGCACAACCGACTACTATTTTGTCGTAATAAGCTGTAAAGCGTGGATCATCTACATACATTTGTGCCATGCCAATGTGTGCTTCTTTGCTGTAGCTATCCTTATCCCAAAAATAGCATAGCCATTGTTTGTGAAGTTCACAGGCTTTTTGTGCCAAATCGCTTGCCGGGTCTCCTTGCTCAAAAGCGGCTTTTAGCACTGCGTTAAACTCCTCGGACAGCTTTTCGACTTCCATGTACTCATCTTCTGTCATGCCCCTAACTTTTGCGTTAGATTTATTAACTGTATCATCGCCGTATTTTTCGCGAATTTCTGCTCCGTACAGTTTTTCGTTATCTTGCACTAACTTTTCAGAAAAACCGCTAAATTTTTCGTTGTTTTTCATAATAGTTTCTCCTTTTAATACTGATATAGTTTTTTCTACGTTGGCAATTAGCAAATCTAATTTCCTTTTTTTTGAGAGCAAAGCCGACAAATGCCCTTGTAGCGCAGATTCACTGTCAAACCCCTCGTTTTCTAATATTTTGTGAATTTGTTCCAATGGAACATCTAGCTCTCTATAAAAAAGTATATGTTGCAATCGGTCTACTTCCTTTTGCCCATATATACGGTAACCATTGGTGCTTGAACGAACGGGAGTCAAAAGTTTACATTGATCATAATATCGTAGTGTCCTGGTGCTAACCCCCGCCAGTGTAGCAAGTTTGTTTATGGTGTATTCCATTTTGAGCTCCTTTCCTTTGGTTACAAAGACGATTACAAAAAACATTATAAACTATTACGTAACGTAAATGTCAATAGGCATAGTAAGTTAAATCAAATACATTCTTTTCAAAACGCGAAAAAAGTGTTAATATATTCACTGTAAGGAATCATTTATACCTTGGAGGCAATTATGAGTATTTTAGTTATCAGCTTTGACGGAGTTGGAGACAAGGCTTTTGAAGAAATGGTGCGTAGCGGTAGATACCCAAATATCGCCACTTTTTCAGAAAGAGCTACATATATTGGGGATGTTGAGAGTGTTTTTGTTTCTGATACAATACCTGTACACACGACTGTAAGCACAGGGAAACCACCAAAAGACCATGGTATCGTGTCTAACCACTTTCCAAAAACAAGAAGAGGCGAATTGCCTTGGGTTCAGCTTTCCAATTTGATACAGGAAAAAACCCTGTGGGATGCAGCAAACGAAAAAGGGCTAAAAACAGCCGCCATACCTTGGCCGGTTACTTGCGGTGCAAAAATAAGGTATAACGTTCCCGATTTTCAGCCGCTAAAGGGGCAAAACAAAACGTTGCGCCAACTTATGTATGGGAGCAAGTTTTTTCAACTGAAGTCAATGATAAAACATCGCTCTCGCTTAAAAAATATGGAAGGTGCAGGAAATCCTCAAATACAAAGGGATAATTTTATGGCAAGCGTTGCGACAGATGTATTAAAAAAGAAAAACCCACCTGCTCTTACATTAGTTCAGCTTGTTGCATATAACCATGCTTATCGTTACGAAGGGGCAGATGGGGAAGGGTTAGAAATAGCAAAGGAGTCTTTGGATGAAAACTTTGGTAAGCTAATACGGGCTTGGCGAGGAACAACCGTTGTTTTTTCCGGACATAGCCAGCTAGATGTTCATGAAAGTGTAAACTTGAATGTGCTTTACAAAGACAATTTTTTGCAGCGGGGCGGTTGCGCCTTTGGCATGAGCATTCCACTAGATATGCCCGACCAATACTGGTTTGGTCGTTATCTCACAAAAGACGAGATAGAAGAGAGCGGATACGCAGGTAAGTACACATTTGGAGTTGCACCAAAACCCGGGTTCAACTTTACAGACCGAACCGAAGTTTTTAGAGGCGATTGCGGTTATCCTACAAACTATCCGGGCTACAGCACATTTTATGCAATAAACAAAGAACTAGACTATGCCCACAAGCTATATAGCAGTGTGCGAGATGTAACTGCAATAATAGCAAAGGAACTTGGTTTGGACATGGATATTTTAGAAGAATACGGCTTGTGAGAACGCTGAAAAGTTCTAATATCCTGCAAGTTTGGGGAGGTTTTGTGAAATGAAAGATAGATTTGAGCGTAGTGTTACAGCACTCTCTGTATAGAATTTTGAAGTTGAATTATCTATGCAAACTATAACAATAACACTAATACGCCACGCTAGCACAAAAGCAATAGAGCAAGATTTGTATTGTGGTTTGGCAGATATAGAGATCACTAAAAAAGGTGTCCAAGCCATAACTGAGTTGATGGACAAAGGCATGTACCCCTTGGGGGAAAATACACTTTTTTTCACAACCGGGTTAAAGCGTACGGTACAGACTCTACAACTTATTTATGGTGAAGTATGCTACACCCCCTTACCCTGGCTAAACGAGCAAGACCTGGGCAAGTTGGACATGCGTAGCCTTAAAGAAATAGAAAAAATTGACCGATACAGAAAATGGTTGATGGATAAAACCGGTGAGATTCGTTGCCCCGGTGGCGAAAGCTACAACGAGTTTAAGTTTAGAATAAAGCTGGCTTTTTACAAGATGCTGGAGCAGGCAAAAAAAGAAGGTAAAAATGCGCTGCTAATAACCCATGCTAGCGTTATTGCCGTTGTTATGTCCAGTATATTTTATGATGGAAAAAAAACTTTTAAGGACTGGCAGCCTGCCCCCGGGTTTGGATATACAGTATACTACAATAATGGTTTTACCGGCTACGAAAATATAGCACTTTCCCTATGAGTTGTCCCATTTTAAAAACAACAAAAGTGCTAAATTATGGAGATAAAAGATAAATATGCGTAATTTTTTGGCTATGCTTTTTCGTATGCGTTATATTAACCGTTGGGGGTTAATGTATAACACATATACGGAAAGTTTGAGTGTACACACATTGGAAGCCGCTTGGCTTGTACACTTTTTGTGTAATATCGGCAATATCTATTATGGGAAAAATTATGATACACACAAACTTGTTACATATGCCCTTTATCACGATTCTACCGAAATAGTGACAGGGGATTTGCCAACACCAATAAAATATTACAACAACGATATAAAAACAGCGTACAAAGAAATAGAGCAGGCGGCGGCTCACAAGCTACTAAGCCTACTACCGGAAGAACTGCAAAGAGAGTACGAAAAGCCTATAAAACAAGAGTTGTTGGAAGAAGAACAACAAATAATAAAAATAGCGGATAAGCTATGTGCCTATATAAAATGCAAAAAAGAGCTAAATGCCGGAAACAAAGAGTTTTCCTCTGCATTAACCTCTACAGAAGAAGTTTTGAAACAGTACAATAGCCCGGAACTTACCCATTTTATGGAGCATTACATCAATACTTTTGAAATGGTTATTGACGAGTTCAGGTAAATTGTTGAAATATATAAAGCCTCAAATATAGCAAATTATAGCTATTCCACTTAATTCTAGTGCTTTTTAAAATAAAATTAAGTGGAATAGCTTCCTAAATTCAGCAGTTTTAGTGTGAATTTAAAGGGCTAATTTAAAACGGAACTGCTATAACTTTTCGTTATTCCCTTTAAATCAAAAAAGTTAATTTGCTATTTAGTTTTACACCGAAATATATTTTCTGCCTCTTACTAGTATTATCAGCCCTGCAAAAAATACCAGCATTATAGATAAAATTGAAAAGCTAGCTCTACCGGTTAGTCCCAATATCAAGGCATATAACCCCGGTCCGAGAATAGTTGCAAATCTGCTAAATATTTCAAAAAAGCCAAAGTAATTACCGCTTTCCTCCGGGGGAATAAGTTTACCGAAGGTGGAGCGGCTAATTGCTTGTATACCTCCCTGGACTGTTCCCACCAGGGCGGCTAAAACAAAAAATAAAATTGTAGCAACATCATACCCAAACAGATTTTCTTCTAAACCAAACCCCATAATAAAACCTACGATGCAAATAAAGCAGTACATAATTATTGCACCTGTGATAAGGTTTACAGAACCAAATTTGTCTGCCAGTCTGCCAAAAAGCAAGCTAAAGGGAAAAGCCACAAGTTGGGTAATAAAAAGTGCGGAAATCATCATTGCCGTATCTAACCCTATTTCTGCACCAAAAGCCGTCGCCATTGTTATAACTGTGCCTACACCGTCCATATACAAAAAATACGCAAAAATGAAAAATTTAAGAGCCTTATTTTTCATTATTTTTTTCCCTGTTGCTATTGCATTTACCCATGTAGCTTTTATAACTTGCAGTTTACCCCCCGTCGGTATCTCTTGCTCATGTTTGTGATGTACATTTTTCAAAACAGGGATAGAAAACACTCCCCACCATACAGCCGTCATTATAACAGACACACGAACAGCCATAGCAGTGTCTATACCAAACTGTCCACCAAACATAACAAGTGCAATGCTAACGGCAAAGGGGATTGTGCTACCGCCAATATAACCATAAGCATACCCTGTTGCACTAATTTTATCCATGCGGTTTTTTGTTGTTACATCCGGCAAAAAAGCATCGTATACTTTAAAAGCCGAAGCGTGCATCATACGAGAAA
>JGI24700J35501_10930592_pt1 | contig 16332 bp, 12 predicted proteins | sample TergutTh196P1_FD_35501 | JGI IMG/M metagenome (IMG submission 35501)
GGGGGGAAAGAATTGAGAATGAACTTAAAGTCTACTCCATTCAGTTTAATAACCAACAACAAACAAAGGTTTCAATCTTCTCAGAACTCTGAATACTCTTGACTTACAGACGATACATAGATCAAAAAAGGAAAACTTGACAGGCCATTGCCTGTGAGGATGGAACAAGCCTAGAATGGCTTATACCAGTTTCGCATGCTAAAAGCAAAATTTACTGCTTCAAAATGCTCAAATTGTGAGATATAACACCAAAGAATCACACATATCATTATACCATTTACCAACCTCACAGGTGATACAACTTTATGGATCTCTGGCTCTGAAGGGCTATTTTCAGAGTCATCAGACGTTAAAAACAGTGTGGGTACAGCGCCCCGATTGAGACGCAACCTTGCAGTAGTATTGAACTGATGAGTTGCAAAATGACGATGGCAGACATGCTTGGTTCTGTGATAGATATACGCTTCTTCAATATGCAGATCTGGGTTATTTATTGCTCGAACCCATTCTTCAGCACTGTAATGATAATTGATATGGATTAGAGATGAAACTGGAAGCACATGGTTGCACAGTCAGTTGAGGTACTGCACTACAAGCCAGAAGGTTGCAGGTTCGATTCCCGATGGTGTCACCGGAATTTTTTTTATTGATACAATCCTTCTGGCTGCTCTATATCCCTGGGTTTGACTCAGCCTCTAACAGAAGGGGCTAACAACCTTACCACCTTCATGTGCCAAGTGTCTTGAAAATGGAAGCCTCAACCTCCTCTCCAGGGACTGCTTTTCCTGTACCTAGATAAGAAACTAAGGACAATCATTCATAAATGCACATGCTCATATTTTAAGCACATTCTAACTAATGAGTCACTGCACAAAGCATTAATATTTGGCATATCAAGACACTTTCTCTGTTATGCAACTCTAAAGTTCACTACTGTGTTCATATGAGATCACTGCCAGACATTACCCTGAGTTGATCTACTCTCATTCCCCACACCAACTTCTTTGTGGTTCACTTTAATATTATTTTATGATAAATCACACACATGAAGATACATATATCCCTGAGCTTATTAAGCACCATGCAATTAAAGCACATACAGGAGTGGAAATACAGATCTACTCATTCTTGACCCCAACACTACACTTTTTAGATTTCCATGCAAAAACAACAACAGTTTTTACAGACTGATAATGTGTGGAACAATGTACATGAATATAGTAATGATAATGGGTTACAGTTGTAAAAACACTGGCACTTCAAAAAATCTGTCACAACTGCAACACTTCCACATTTTAACAAACATTGAGACTGAGCACATAATGACAGGCAAGAAGATGGCATTAAAATACAACTGATGTCCAGTTTTTCAAACAGCTGTGAAAGTGATCATTATATCACTTTGAAAGTAACAGACTTTGTGGAAGTAAACAGGCAAAATAAAAGTCTCACACAGAAATACCTAAATTCTAGAATTTATATACACTGGTCATTAATGAATGGTACAAGAATAAAATTTAAACTATATCTGAAGCTCTGAAAAATTAAATTATAATGTGGACATTACAGGGCTTGGAGAGTATCAGAGAGAATAAGTATCAACACATTCTGAGTTACTAATTTAAGTCTTTCATGGTTGGTTTAGTGTTGGTGCTGACCATGCTCTTGGATGTAGGAACAGTGTGGAAGTGAGTTGCTGACATTTTGAGGGAGCTTGCTGCCATCACCTTCTAGGCTGAAGTGATTTGGAACAGAAAGTAAATTATATATTCAGGCTATGCCTGAGACCAATGAGGGCCAACTGGAGCAATGAAAGAGGGAACTGACTTAAATAGGCCGGTTGAGGGCCTCCATGTAAAACACAACGCAGAGGTGCACAAATCCCATGCACCAGGTTCTCAAGGCATCTGGAATTTCACAGGCAATTATGCAGGACCGTATGTTATTTTTTCCTGCTTTAAAAATTGCAGACAAACATAAAGCTACATGCATGACCTACTCACTATTTTGAATATGGCTAAGCTCTATTTCAAGTACTGGTATATTGGTCTGACAAATCAAATGACCAATTTTCAGCTGTTCCTTGGTAGTTTTAAGAAATGTTGTTTTATTTCCCTATACGTATGAGATCAGCTCACATCTTCTTTGATGTGAGAATATATGTTACAGTGTTAACAACACCTGTTACCTCACCCTGCGATTAAGGTGAGTTCTGGTCTTTACTTCATGGACCATTAAGCTACATTTGGCGCCACCTGTCAGTTGAAGGCAATGTATGCATGTGCAAGCAGTGAACAGAGAAATATCAACTTATGAAACAGGTGGAGCAAATGACATGTTCTTCACTGTCATTTATACAGGTGCATAGAATATTAATGTTACTGGAGACAGAACTATGTTCTATCTAAATGTGTGCAAGCGCACAGGTGCTGGAGCAGTCTGGTCAGTATTGCTAACGTGAATATGCTCACATCTAGTATCATGTTTTTATTTATTACAAAGAAGCAAGAGATCTCCAGCCCTGCCTTAAAAATGTCAAGTTGTGGAAACAACACCAAGTATGGGTTTTGCTTAAACATTTAAGAAACTCCTGCAGTCACTGATTTACATTTTCTTGTAATGATGTTAGCAGTCTGTATGGTATAATTAAGAACTATTTCCTGTGAAAGAAAAAGCACCATTAAAATACAGAAGGGCCCTCTTCACAACTTTCACTTATGCTTTGTGCTGCATCCTGCACAAAAATTTCAAGTGCTGTAATAAATAACAATGAATGTAATATTATTTGCTGGATTTTTTTCATTGGTGAGACCTTGAAAAATATATCCACATTTGTTTTTTTCTGCCATTTTGTATTCAGCAATAAAATTATGGACTATTGACTATTCCTAGCCAAATGCAATATTTAGAATTTGGCCCTATTCATAATAGTGAACTCTGAACTAAGATACAAAAATGAGTTAATTGAACCTAATTTTAAAGTGGCTTCATGGTTCATCTCAACTCCATCCTCGCAATTAGCTCTGCCCCTAGTCGCTGCTTTTAGAATTGCCATATTATACTGTGTTGCTGATGACAAGTACACAACAGGCATTACAGTAATAAATAGTAACAGAAAAGGGTAAACTTACTTAAAACATGTTGTAATATTTGTGAAGATGGTCAGATAAGAACAGCATATCAACCATAGCTGTATACAGCTAAATACAGCTGAATTTTATGCCACATAGATGGTAGCAGAATGATTGTAGGTACATGTCAAAATTTAGCAGGTTCAATACTTGGGGCAGTGGCCATATGTAAGATCCCTGCAAACTGATCTTTGAAAAATATAGTCATCTGGAGAAGAGAAATACAAGTAGCTTGAAACTCAATGGCAGATATAGCTATTAAAGAGGGTGGATTTACATGTCTGGAGGTTCTATTGTGGAAAGAATTTACTGTAACAAGCAGTAGGGTCATAAAAGAGGAGAGACCTATACGTCAGCCAATTTATTGGTTTCTACTTTAAGTTATTATTCTTAGGCCACTTAAGCCACAAACTTGCAGAAGAGGAACAGTACATACCCAGCATTACTTTCCAACATTTGGTGTGACCTTTGTCCACAACACAACTCGTATGTCCAAGTTTGCTTCATAAACTTGCCATAAAAAGGGGACTCCTTGTTAAAAGTAGGTGAAACTCTTTATAAATTTGAAAGGTCACAGACTTGGTCACATATTTGTGTGTGACATCCCACTGTGTGTCAACGATATAAACAGGTAAAATCAATATCAGTTTCAAAACAACTATCTTTATTAGACAAGAAAGTCACCTGTCTCAATGATCAGCCATATGTTTCAACTTAAATTATCTTCCGACTCATAAAACTTTAAAAAATGCAGTGAGGAAGGCAATATTTAATTATACAATTAATCACTGTTCTTTCATGAAATTTGGAGAAGAGTAAAATAAAATGAAATAATGTAAAATGGAATACTCTAAAACAGAATACAACATGTCAATCAGAGGTATTACATTAGTTTTTCACAATTACATTCTATTTTTTAGATTCACAGTTGACAAAATATTGACATGAGTCTGTTTTCTTGAAAATACATGGTTTATTTTAAATTATGGTGTCAGAATTCCTTTCCTTCTTTACCTATATAACTCATGTTTCTAGTAAGTAGAATTTTCAACTGGGATGGGTTATTATTATTATTTCTTCCCCTGTTTTGTTGTGTTTCCAGTACTGCTTCTTTGCTGTACATAAGTCAACCTTTGACAGTCCAAGGTTCAATTCTGACACTGTAATTTGAAATAAATCATGGGATTTCACGGGGCCACTCAGAGTGATGTCAATGTTTTATCAACTTTTGGATCTAAAAACCAAATGTAACTGTAAATAATTAATGTAATACCTCTGACAGACATGTTTTATCCTATTTTATATTATTTAATTTTACATTCTTTCATTTTACTGCACTCTTCTCAAATCTTCACAAAAGACCAACTAATTAATTATATACTGTCTTCCTCAATGTGTTTTTAAAGAGTTCTGAGCCTGTAGAGGACACAATTAGGTTAAAACATGTAGCTGCTCAATTAGATAGATAACTTCGTTGTCTAATAAAGGTGGATGTGTTGAGACTGATACTGATTTTACCTATTTGCCATATTTATTCTTCTATAGCAAGGAAATGAAATACTAGGCTACAATGAAGACTTTATTTTCAAGAAGGGTGTGCCATATTACCGAATGAGAGGCCAGTTAGTATCAAGCTTATTCTCTATGAGAAAGAACAATGCTTTTTTCTCTCCCTTTTCTTCTCTCTCTGTCTTCCGTGTCTTGCCTTGTAAGTTTAAGATGTGTCCAGTTCAATTCACTTTGTATTCTGTGGCCAGTACCACCACCACCATCATCAATCATCATCATCGTCATAGACTTCATCATGATTATTATTAAACTGTTCTTTGTGTAACCATAACTACTAAAGATATGAGGGGATCCATGGCTTAAGGGCCTGATACATGATGTGAATATAGTCTATCAAAAGATTGTTTACATTTCTGAATGAACATCATGTAAATTTTTTACATTCTGAGTTGCACATAAGGCCACTTCATACCTGAAGTATTTGCTGTAATTTGGTTGCCATACACCTGGCTCCTAGATTCAAAGAAAATTTGTGAACCCATGCTAAACCATCACATCATGTAAAAATGCTTTTGAGTGGTCACCCATTCAAATGTTCATGCAAATTTCCTGCTGCCTCTGTGTGTATGTGGGACAGATTGAATATAATGTACATACTTTCTCACTCTACTCTTTTGCAACCTGAAGTTTGAGGCAGTAAATTTTCCAAACTGTTGACAAAAAAACATGCTTACTGGACCTTTGCAGTTAGTTTCTTGTTCTCAAAAGTCTTTATAATTTACCGCACACAATTCAGTCACCTGTGTACCAAAACAGATAATCAGGATGTCCCAAAACAGGGACCTATTTCTTTATGGTGTGTATTCCACCTATTACTTATCGAATGAATTCAGTCTCATTTTTGGATAAGAGTACATAAGCATGGCTTGTCACATGGTGCAAACAGAAACCAAATTAAAATTCGGTTAGTCTTCTGCGCTGTGACGCCGTGTACTTTGGTATGTCGTTTTAAACCCAAAATGCTGTTTACTTCATAATGCTACCTTGTTTGGTTCCTGTATTATTCGCATTTTACATACAGAATGTGCTAAAATTTAAACGTAAAATTCCGGCGCCAAAGGGATTTAAGTTTTCGGTTAATTCAACCTGGGTTGTTTCGCCAGGCACTTTTCATGGAAAATAACACACATATCTCGCTCACAGACTACCTGGTCCGTATAAAATAAAATATGTGAATTTAGACTCTGCAATGCAACCTGATAACAGAAATCATTCAGCATACACACAACGTACACACTCCAGTTGAATGGCTTTCACAGTACAACTGGAACGTCCATCGGGAAAAATGTATTCAAATACTTACACCTTCTTAGTGGCGGGGAATCTATGCGTCTGCTCCCTTAACACATTACGATGATTTAGACATGTTGGTACGCAACAATTCCTTGACCACATGACAACAGTAGTCAAACACCCGACCCTATTTACTCTTTGCGTGCCGCAGCACATATGTGTGCACATGTACTTCATACATGGATGAGAGGATTCGAACCACGGATGAGAGAATAATCACGGATAATCCTGTCGTCCGGTAGATTTGTGATTTAGTATTTTGATGTTCAATTAACGCGGGGTCTGTAACCGATTAGTTACCTGTTGAAGTCAATTCGAACCATTAAATATACAGAAAATCTTTATCCTTATAGCTTATTTGAAGAATAAATCAGGCTAATCCCGGTTTTTAGGAAAGTATCGCGTACCAGAAATTATTTTGAAGCGACACATGATGTTACTGTGATTATAATGTTGAAACGTTGGTACACATGTGAAACGTGCGCGTTGCGATTGTCAGTTTCAAATTCCCCAATGTGTATAACAGAGAAACTACCTTGAGAGCTGCGGTCTTTGAGACTCAAGCTATAGGTTATGCTGTGTACGTCACAGCATGTGCTAACAGGCAGGTTGTGTGAGTGTATTTAGAGGAACAATTTTCCTGTCTTCAAGAGGAAGCACATGGATCACCGTACTCCCGAGATTAATGGTTAGTTTGTTTCCGTAGACGAAGTTTGTGATGTGATACTAGTTTGAGACGAGAATGTATTTTGGTAGCATGGAGGTTAGGAGATTTGTGATTGTGTCCTTTCGATAGTTCTTGTCTTACATTTTTTTGGTTGGACTATGAACGCATTGAAAAGTCCACGTTTAAGTAACTAGATGTTACGTGTCCCCAAAATGTACATTAAACGGGAAAGGTACCTTAGAGTGGCAAGTTTGAACGGTAATTTTATTGCTGCATCTGTAACACTTTTCTTATATGGCCTTAAAGAGGTGTAAGGGGGAAGTTTGTCGCGTTCTTAGATTTTGGCCCTTGATAGATGTCATATTCCCACTTTCACCACATTTACGCTTAGGAAATACTCAATGTCCGTTAGATCAGAAACTAAAGAATCTCACTTACTTACATACTTACTTTCTTAGTCCATGGAGCAGAGCCCTTCTTGAGAAGCTAACTTGTTCTCAGCTAGTCAAGAAATTCCCCACATTTTATAGAACCCAAAGGTTCATTACCGCGTTTACGAGTGTCCGCCACCTGTCCATATCCTGAGCTAGATCAGTCCATGCCCACCCATCCCATTTCCTGAAGATCCATCTTAATATCATCCTCCCATCCACGCCAGACTCTTCCAAGTGGTCTGTTTCCCTCATGTTTCCTTACCAAAACCTTGCAGGCACCTCCTCTTCTCCAAACGTGCTACGTGCCTCGCCCATCCCTTCTTCTTGATTTGATCACCCGAATTATATTTGATGAGGTGTACAGATCATTAAGCTCCACATTATGTAATTTTCTCCACTACCCTGTTACATCGTCCCTCTTAGGCCCAAACGTTCTCCTCAGCACCCTATTCTCAAACACCCTTAGCCTTTTTTTCCTCCCTCAGTGTGTGCGACCAAGTTTCACACCCATACAAAACAACAGGCAAAATTATAGTTTTGTGTATCTTAATTTTTATATTTTTGGATAGCAAACTGGAAGACAAAAGATTCTGCACAGAATAATAGCATGCATTCCTTGCATTCAGTCTGGGCACCATCTTACTGCTTTTAATTTTTTCCTGAACAGAATTTTGACATGTTAGGGTTGTTCCCAAATGTTTGAACTGTTTCACCCTTACAAAGGAACAATTATTGGTCTTTATACTATGACTTCGTCCTACATTCTGATCTCGATACATGACCATGTATTCAGTTTTATCAGCATTTACTTCTAGTTCAGTCTCCTTACCAGCAACTACTAAAGCTTTTGTGTTTTTCTTTATAGTATGTACACTTCCACCCGATATATTAACATCATCAGCATAAACCAGAATCTGATTTAATTTCAAGCCTTCCTGGTTTACCTGAACCCTTCTAATGGCATGCTTTAAAGCAAAGTTGAAAAGCAATGGCAGTAAAGCATCTCCTTGTTCAATCCATTCATAATAGGAAACATGTCAGACAAATGTCTGCATACCCAGACTCTGCTTTAGGTTTCATTCAGACACATTTTTATTGGCCTTACCAGTTTCATGGGGATACCAAATTCAATGAGAATATTATGCAAGACCCCCGCTCCTAACTGAATTATAAGCTTTCTTGAAGTCTATAAATAGCAGATGCACTGCTTCACTGTATTGCCATTTGTTCTCAAATATTTGACAACTGCAGAATATATGATTAGTAGTTGACCTGTGGCATCAAAATCCACACTGATGATCCCCAAGAAATTTTTCTGCATATGGAGAAAACCTTGAGAGCATGATATTGGATAAAATTTTATGTTGTGGACAGAAGTGATATGCCTCTATAATTACTACAGTCTGTTTTATCACCCTCCTTATATATAGGTACATTGATCGACTCCTTCCACTCTTCAGGTAATTCCTCCTTATTCCAAATAGAATTAATAAGTTTATTAATCTCAGAACCATTCAGTAGCTGAGAGAAATGATTCCTCCACTTAACCACAATACAGTAGCAGTCTAACCAAATCACCCTTCTCATTCTTTACTATGTTAGTTCTAGGCTGGTATTCCTTCTTAAAGTCATTGATGCCCCTGTACAAGTTTCTGATATTTTTGTTCTTTCTGTTAGTTTCAAGTTCATCAGTTTCATTTTTCAGATATTCCTTCTTTTTGTTCCTGAAGTGTTTACTAGCTTCACATATTACGTTGTTCAGACTACCTACATTGCTTTGGTCTGGATCCTGTAACCACTGCATTTTAGCCGACTTACTTTGATCTAAAAAACGTAAACATTCTACATCAAACCATGGTTTATGCTGTTTCAATTTATACATACCTAGACTCTCTTTCACTGAGGTTTTGATATTCTCTTTAATGTTAACCCAAAATCTGTTTATGTCCTCACTATCACTTAAGTTCTCCAAAGCTGCAAACTTGTTTTGAGGTGTTAATCTGATACTTCTTCCTAACCTACAGCTCATTTAGCTTCCTGAGATTTAATCTTTCCACATCAAACTTCTGTGTTGCTTCTTTACTTACTGCCAGTCTTTCCTTAACTTTTGCAAGTACTAGATAGTGTTTAATATCACAGTCAGCTCCCCTGAACGAGTATGCTCAAGTGCCATCTCGTATCTATCGATATGTGATCAATCTAGTTGTGAGTCTTGCCACCAGCAGAGGTTGAGGACCCCAGAATCTAGTCAGCCATTATTTAAACTTCCCCTCATTACCAAATTTTGGGCACAGGAAGGCACCATACTTTCTAAAAAAGTTATGGAAGAAAATTGTGTGAATATGGAGCTTGCTTATGTTCCTGCACACTTTGTTGTATACAGTGTAATATGTTTGTCCTAAGTTGAGTTGAAGAAGAAACAGTGCAAGGCCAACTAAAAGTTGAAGAATTTCGTAAAGGGATCCTTTTGTGGAGCCCAGAAATTTACCTGTATCAGAATTATTTCACAGTTTTAGCAGTATTTAAATTATAGCCTGAAAGTGTAGTGCACATGTTTTGACTGTATTGTATTTTCTGCAACAATTTTGAGTATGCTAAGATGATGGGGTAGGAGGCTGTGGTCAGAAAATATGAATGGTCAAATTAACATTGAAACTTTAAATTCCATGACAGTTTAACACAGTGTAAAGACAAAAAGGGTAACTTGTATGCTGTTGTGGAGTTTTTATACTAATGCTGTCAGTGAAATGTATTACCATATTTTTGGATACATAACGCGCTCGTTATCTATACAAAAAGGTCTAAATTCGTAAAAAATGAACATGCACGGTATACCGCAGTATACATTAGTTTGGGGTGCGCGTTATACATTAGGTGCACGTTATCTATCAAAAAATATGGTACTTTTAAGTTATGAACATGTAAGGACCATTTTGGGATATGTGTGTTTCCAGACTCAAATTACTGTCTGATAAAGATGTACTTATAAAAAAGTACAGTCAAGCCCTGATATAGTGCCACTGTTTGTTCACTGCAGTTTGTGGCGTTTATATCAAGAGTGGTGGTAAATCAAAACACAATACATTTTTTAAACTCATCACAGTTATGTAAGGATAAAAAAATGTGACACTTTCTTGTAGAATATTTAAAAGTGTAGTATTTTACAGTACTTGCAAACCTTTTTTTAGTAACCTCATCTGTTGCTACATCATTTTTAGTATTTAACTGTCTTATCCATATTGCTAATGCTTCCTCCAGTTTTCATGTACTGCACATTTAATCTTTTTTATGTAAACACATGCTAGCTTGTACCTTTTATGCTTTTCATTGAGTGTATCACTAATACAACATCAACTGATGGGTTTAACAATAAAAGAGAAAAATGGTTGGCTGTATTTTGCTGAGAGGCTACAGGAGATTGGTTTCTATAAGCACAGAACTCTGTCTTTACACTAAGACTTAATACTACCCTTTTCCTTATACTTAACTAGTCAAATGAAGAATTCGGATAATTAAAAACTACCATAATGTTACATTGGATGGTGACTTAACAGCTGCGTCACTGTGTCATTTGCTTTGTGATTTTGAAATTATCCAGACTGTCACCTCAATAGCCTAGGACTGGTAAGTTGAAACTTTAGGGGTGAGGAAGTGGGGCAAAGAGGAGGCAGGAGGAAGCTGGAGTTACGAGATCATTGTCTGCTTGAATATGTAGTGAGTCAGTGAAGGACACCAGTTAAAATTGTATTGACTGTTATAACATTTGAAATGAGATGTCTGTAGTGCGAATGTGATAAATGTTTTGACACCGTAAGTAGCCACTGACCCACACTCTCATGCCAGGCAGAAATCCAAACCACACTATCTGCATTCTCTAAATACCTTCCAAACATATTGCTATATTGGGCATTATTTAATGCTTGTGAGCACATTTTTATCATGAAAGTCTGTGACATATGGCAGTATGGCAGCTAGCAGGGATGGCGCTATATCAGTGGTTCCAATGTTAAAATAATACTTTCATAGTCACTCAGCAAGGATGAAACTGTGTTGGGTCTTGACTGTAGATGGTTCAGACATGTTAATGGTAATAGATTCAACATGACACTGAATATGAGCCTGCATAAGGTGTGCCATTGGTGTAACAGAACTTGGGGCAGAGATGTTTTTTACAGTTCATGGTTTCTGTAGGAACTGTAGTCAATGCTGACTGAAAAGGGATATTTGTTTTTTAATCTTGATTACAGCGCTGACTAGAAGACTGGTAGAATGTGTTGGTCCTGTGTTCCTGAGTTTCTGGCAGGTTGAACCTGGAATCTCAGATGATGCCTTGGCACTTCAGGAAGAGGAGGAATCAGAAGATGAGCTCACTTCCAGTTTTATTGATCCAGATGATGTAAATTTTCTTAGAAGTCTTGATCCTAAAGAGTGGAAGGTAAGTCAGTGTTACCTTAAACCAGAGTACAACAAACACTAAGTGCCAGATTGTCCTCACATCTGGAAATTTTGCTGTATTGCAGAGAGTAATTGTTTTAGCCTGTATCTTCTTTTGGTTTTTTAAAAAATATCAGCTGACGGGAGATTGTGCCACAGAACTGCTCAGTTGTGTTTGTGAACACTCTGAACACCAAAACCTTTGTTAAATAGTCATTTTCTTTCTAATTTGTTCAACTGAAACTGTTATTAGACTGTGAGAATTTTGGCTTGTATACTGGTTAGAAGGTGCATACACAACTCACATGCATGCCTTGATGGTAGAAAATTGCCTGTTACCAAATGCTGGGGCTGTCTGCTAATATTTGTTATGCCATACCTTGTACATTTCTACTATTGAATTTTATGAAATCTAATTTTAATTTGATATTGATATTGACGTATTTGTTAACTGCAGTTGGGTTGACACCTTGTGGCAGTAGTGCAGTACACATTTACACACAAACAATACACAGAACAACGCAATGAAATGGAATACCTAGAACGGAACATACATAACAATAAGAATATGTAAACATAACAACAAGAATACATAATTAACAAAATTAAATAGACGCTTGCAAAACGTACAACCATATATGCAATGATACAAAACTTATAGTATTGTTCTTTTTAGGAACAAGACCATTATGCTGTTCTTGGTTTAAAGAAGTTACGTCATAAAGCTACGGAAGATGACATAAAGAAAGCTTGTAAGTTTGCAAAAGTGATGAATTTTCTGTTTGCCAGCTTGATTTATGAATGTGTGTCTGCTCATGTACAGGGTTTTCTTTATATGATTCTGCACAAGGTCCATGAAAGCGTTGAACTACTGTAGGTTGACCAACTTTTATGACCATATTTGCAGCATCTTAAGTTGAACACTTGAATTTATAATCTTCTTCTTTGTATGTAGTATCCATATCTTAGCTGTTTGGATTTATTGGAAGTGTGATTTCCTTTTGACTTAATCCGCTCTTTACAAGCTAAAACTCTACAAACGATTTTTGACATAAGGCTTTTCTGCAGAAGTTGTATAAAGTGAATGTTCTGTTTGTATATACAGTAAAACCTTGTTAGTGTGAAGCACTTTATAATTCAGAGCATATATTTTTCCCCAGATTTACACATTTGCTTTTATGTACTGTTTAATGTAATTAATTAAAAATATGGATAATTTGTAACTCAGAGCTGTATTACAGCCTTCCATTTATTAGCAGTTCATTAATTTGAAGTAATATTTTGTGGACAGTTTGTGTAATCATTTTTCACTACTCTAGAACAGTGCAGCCACTGCTTCTAGCAGACAATGGTGAGGCCCCAACCAATGCCAGCAGATTAACTAGTCTGACCCTTGCAGAGGCAACTAAAATTTGGCTATATGTGCATGCACGTTGATTGTGTACTGAGATGAATTTTGGTTATCTCTGCAATTGCTATGCTGGAGGCTGGAGTTTGTTGTTTCGTGTTGTGTACTGCACAGACAAACTACCAACCATCGTGTGTAATGTGTACTGCTGTGGAACAGCAAGGGGGAAGAACTGCAAGGTCACATGGACTGACCTAGTAGCCTTGATGAGTTTCTCATTGTCAACCAGTCACTCCCTGCCACAGATAACCTTTCTGTGACACAAAGAAACCATTATGTAAACTATGTATTTAATAAGCATTTTTCTGTTTTGCTCATGCATTGTGTAGTGGCAGCAATGTATTGTGTGAAGTGGACTGCAGCTGACATCAACCTCTAACATTTCTGTAATCTGAAGGCACCATTGTGTGTTCTATGCATGTTGTCAACATTTTTCTGCATTGTGCATTGTGTACAGTGGAGTAACTTGTCCAAGCCACCGACACCAGTATGAGCACTGATGCCATGTTGCTAGAATGGCGACTACATCATTCTGTAATGGTGTGCTGACATCGGAGTTAGACAAATGTTAGTTATTGTGTACTGGATTGTGTTTTGATGTAAATTATACTAAATGTTCATAACATGTGTTAAAAAAATAATACCATAAAATATTTTAATGACTCAACTTACAAATAACTGGCCTTCAGAAACCCACATATCAGATTAAATGTGGATTGAAAACACTGGGTAACTGGTAGCCTGATTTATCAGTCCACAGCACTTTGAATTTATGTGTTTTTTGCTTTACAGATCGCTTGAAAGTTTTGCGTCATCATCCAGATAAACGTAAGGCTCAAGGAGAGGAAATCCGTCCTGATGATGACTACTTCACCTGCATTACCAAAGCTTGGGAGATATTGGGTAATCCACGTAATCGCCGTTCATTTGATTCAGTTGACAAAGAATTTGATGATTCAATACCAACCGTCAGTGAGCACACTAGGAGTCATTTCTATGAGGTAGTGACAGCTTTGAATTTATTTTATTGTACACTTGACCTCGGTTATAATGTTATCAAAGGGAACGAATAAATTATGTCATTTTACAGTGTTGCTGTAGGTGAGGTGTATGGTAAAAGTGAAGGAAGGATATTTCAAGACAAACTACAAGCCTGCTGGCATGTTGCTTAATGTTAATGCTGTGCTCTGTTTTAAATTTAAAAAAGAATTAAAATTTAGAATAAAAATTGCTCTTGTATAATTGTAACTTCCCACACAAGCTAACACTAAAATATACATTAAATTAAAATTAAAATTTTTGGAAGAACAAAAATTATCATGAGAAGAAGATCGCTGACTCGAACACGTGTCACTTCTCTGATGCTTAAAACACTTACACAGCACCTCATCGATGTCACATCCTTCAGGCATTAGAAATTGCTTAATTCTCAGTCCATTATTTTCAGGCACAGTGATAATTTTGGTTCCGTTTTCCAAATCTTTTGGTTCATAAAATTTATGAAACCAAATTCCCAACACACGTCTGCTTTATTTTTCCATGTTCTATTTCTTGTATCAATTTAAATTTTCCTTCAGTGCACAAAACTTTTCTTTTGTTTATGACTAGTAGTGTTTTCACTTGACCAGTCTCCTGTTAACTGAAGGAGTTGTTACCTGAAATAATAGAAGGCTTGGCCTCTCAAGGATGAGGAGATGGTTGAATTCTCAAAATAACCTACATCTTGGAAAACTGTATTGGAACCAATACCTGGCAATGTTGTTATATCCCAGGTAGATACTCATATGTATGTTGTACTAAGCAAGGCAGAAAAGCATATGTCGTAAGGGGAATTAATTGGTACCACAGAATGTATAATGTTATAGCCAGGGAGTTGCACAAACCAAGGTTGTTGTAACTAAGTTCGATTGTATTTGTGGTATACTCTGACTAACTAAACTAACTGCCTATCTTTATTTGGTTCATGTGTTTTAATCACTGTATAATTTTATATGGAGCATCGTTGCAGTCGTGGTTATTGGCATAATATCTAAAGAACTTCAGCTAAATAATATATTTTACATTCATCAAATCAAATAATGTAATGCTTCTGAAAATAATTGATTACATGTTTGGTTATTGAACATTCATCTGAACCAAATTTTCATGAACAGCGAACATTTTCTTCTGTAGTACTATGTAAGTACAAAAGAAGACTGACTTCAGTAATTTTTAATGTTGCTAAACATCCATTTTTACTATTGAATCTGGATTCTGCTAGATTTGAATTGAAATATGTGTTCATATATTGAGATCTATAGAATTGTATGACTGTACACACTATCGTGTGTCACAAACTATAAAAAGCTGGTGTATAACAATAAACTCAGATCTCTTTGTGATGTGCTTAATGATGCATGTTTATAGACTATCAGCACATTTGGTAATAGGTGAACTTACGGTGTATTGTGAAGAGAGTTAGTTATCTTCAGCTGTTGTATCCATAAAGGACAAAAACATTTTGGCACAAAGGTGGAAAAATTATATCACTGAAGTAGTTACATTGTGAAAGTTGAGTTACCATGTTATGGGTGAAAAACACAAGAACTTTACGAAATGTTCACTGTCATACTGAGTTGCCAGCATTTGTATGGACCCATTAATTTCAACATGCATAGATTGGCTTATGTCCAAAGATCCATCACGGTGCATTTGTAGGAATGATATTTGGTGAGTGATTTAACCCTGTACCATCTGGTGCAGGCCTATTCAACCTGTAGCTCAAGGGCAACATGCTGCCCATGACAGTGTTGTGTTGCCTGTGGAAGAAATTTGAAACAAGAAAATGTCTTTTGTCCATTCCTTGACAAAGCTGAGACAGAATATTGAAGTAGTTTTGAAAACTTATTAGCTTAATTATGGAGACATACATTATATTACTAATGTATTTTTTTTAATGTGCTAAAATTAGCAACACCATAGCCAAGCTTGGTAATTAAATTTTTCATATTATCATTGTAGTTTTATTGCATGTGATGTATAGGAAAATACACAGGTAAAATTACTTATATTATTCATTCATTCATTCCATTGGCATGTGCAGAATTTGACAATTCCTTGTCGTTCTCAGGAACTTCTTCCATTCCTCTCTGTTATGCACTTTTTCCTGCTACCCTTCCCCACCAACTATTCTTCCATCCTCTCTCACCCCATCTTGCCATATATTTCTTGGTCTACCTCTCAGTCTTGTTGTTCCCAAATTCATATATAGTACTCTTTTGGAATTCTGTTTTCTTACATTCTCTGTACATGTTCAAACTAATGTAATCTATTTAACCTTATTGTCTCTATTATAGTAGGTTTTTTAACACTTGCATAAATTTCTTTATTAGTTAATATCCTCCAATTTTCTTTTTC
>JGI24700J35501_10930593_pt1 | contig 16332 bp, 15 predicted proteins | sample TergutTh196P1_FD_35501 | JGI IMG/M metagenome (IMG submission 35501)
CCCCCCCGTGCGAAGTGGGGCGGTGGCCTCCGCGGCGGCAGGTGGCCGGCGGCGGCCGGGCTACGGCATAGAAAGGAAATTTTCGATAGAAAGAAGATACTCAATAAAACTCGCGACAAGGCCGCCGTGCGCTTGCGCGTGAAAGGAGGCAAAATACCATGCAGAGCATAAACAGCAAGGAAAAATTGAAGGCCGGCATAAAAATCGCTTGGATACCGCCCGGAACATTTCTCATGGGCAGCCCGCCGGGCGAAGAAGGCAGGAGCGGCAACGAGGACCCACAGCGGCAAGTAACCATTTCCAGCGGCTTTTGGATAGCCGCTTACCCCGTAACACAACAACAATGGGAACTCGTAATGGGCGGCAACCCCAGCCGGTTTTCCAGCGAACCGCCGAACGGGGAAATACAAGGCAGACGACCAGTGGAAACAGTAAGCTGGTACGACTCGCTGGTTTTTGCCAACCGCCTAAGCATAATGGAAAGATTAAGCCCGGCATACAGCATTGCCGGCAGTACAAACCCCGATAACTGGGGCGATGTGCCAGAAGACGCCAACAACAACGACTGGAACTCCGTAGAAATCGACGAAGGAGCGAACGGATGGCGACTGCCCACCGAGGCACAATGGGAGTTTGCCGCCAGAGGAGGAACAACGACAGCCTTCAACAACGGGACAGCCAGTTGGAAAGACGAAACCTCGATAGACAGAATCGGCTGGTTCGACTTTAACGCCGGGGGCATGACACACGCGGTCGGCTTGAAACAGCCCAACAAACACGGCCTTTACGACATACACGGGAATGTGTGGGAATGGGTGTGGGACTGGTACGGGGACTACCCCAGCCAAGCCCAGACCGACCCGGAAGGCGCGGCTTCGGGGACATTCCGCGTCATACGCGGCAGCAGTTGGTTCCTTTCGGCGCAAAACGCCCGATCGGCATCACGCTTCAACTTCTTGCCGGACAACCGGGTCAACCGTGTCGGCCTGCGCCTTGCCCGCCCCTAGGAAAACGAATGGCTGCGTACAGATGGCAGACTTGCCGGGACAGGCCAATCAGCTTTTCTTCCATATATTGGGGCTTAAAAATGGAAAAAAAACTAAACCTGCCCTGCTACGACATTATTTGACGTAGTGGGGCGGTTAGAATGCAGTATGAAGAAAAACACGCGCTCTAACGAGCAGAAAGTTATAACAAAACGCCTCTTTGTAATCGACGAAATGATAAGAAGCGGAACGTATCCAAGCATAAAAGAGCTTGCCATCCTAACCGAGGTAACCCCCAGAACCATCCAGCGAGACATCGAATATATGCGCGATATGTTAAGCGCCCCCATAGAGTACAGCTATCTGCACCGGGGATACCTCTATTCTCAGCCTAACTATTACCTAAAAAGCGTGCCCCTTACCGAAGGCGAGCTTTTTTCCATTGCGCTTTTCGACCGCCTGCTGGAAGATTACCGCAACACCCCGCTGGAAGACAGCCTGCGCAAAATCTTCCTTAAAATAGAACGAAGCCTGCCGGAAAACGCCAAGGCAGATTCGGGCTTTCTTACAAAGCAGATGACCTTTATCCCCGGCCACGCCGGCATAATAGACAGGGAAACCTTCCAGACAGTTTTTACAGCCCTAAAAACAAAGCATACAGTTAGTTTCGACTACCGCCCCTTGAAAAAAAGCGGCTATACACGGCGCACGGTGAACCCCTATCATGCGGTGGCGCAGAACGGGAACTGGTACATAATCGGCCTTTGCCATGAAAAAGGGGAGCCTCGGCTTTTTTCGCTTTCAAGAATGAAGAGCGCGGTTTTGACAGAAAACAGCTTTGTCATACCAGCCGGCTTTAAGGCGAATGACTACATAGACCCGAATGTCGGCGTGTGGGTTTCGCGCACCTCTTATAAAATCGAACTGCTTGTGGACAACGAGATTGGCGTTTACGCGCTGGAACGCCGGTGGCACGAAGACCAAGAAGTGGAACAGCGGGAAGACGGGGTGTATGTAAGATTTACAACTACGCAGATGCCGGAAGTACTGCGCTGGGTGCTGGGACAGGGACATACGGTAAAGGCACTGGGGCCGGCGGAGCTAGTGGAAATGGTGAAGGCCGAGCTGGAGAAAATGAAAAAGATATACGACATACGGTGATTTTTCGGAGATAAAAGCGGGCTTGAGCCTGCGGAAATTTTTGTTGCGAGGGAAGTTATGGGTATTGATGATATTGTTGCAAAGAAGGAAAGAGAGCTTGAGGAACTCAAGAAGTTTGCTAACGATGCGCTTGAGATTAAAAACCAGATGACGGAAGAGGTGGAGCCGCTAATGAAAAAGTTAGGCATACTTGCCGGCTCAATTTTGGAGAAAATGGAGGCTCTGCCTGAAGATTTAAGGAAAGAGTTGCTTCGCGATCTGGGTGAGGACGAGAAGTTTGATAGGGGAAAGTGGCTTATCGTAAAAGATTTTTTTGCCGGTAAGCAGCCAGATTATGAGATCGCTTATATGAATGAGTTGCATCATATGTCAATAAAGATTCCTGCCGATATGGGCATAGATTATGACGGGAAGTCTCCTATCAGGATGGGCATAGATTATGACGGGAGGTCTCTTATACAAAAACTGCAAATGTTAAGAGAGATTCTTGGCGAAGAGCAGAATGTTCCCGTAAAGAAAATATTGCTCTAAAGAGCGGGCTTGAGTCTGTAGAAAAATGTTTTAAGAAGGAGAAACCCAATGACAGACAGATTTATGAAGGAGTGTTGCAAAGCATTGCCAGAAAATGTTAGATACTGCGCCAAATGCGGCTGGCGGCGGCTCCCAAAACATCTTCAAACCGAGGCTGAAAGCCAGCCGGAAATTGAGCCGAAGGAATCAGACGATTTTTGGGAAAAAGTCAAAAGCCGGCTAAAAACCGCCCCCATGTCGCGATGCCAAAGCTGCAATGCAGGAATTTTGCCCGACGCAAAATTTTGCCACGAATGCGCCGCGACGCAAAGCCAGCCGGAAGCGGAAAGCCAGCTCCAGGCCGAAAGCCAGCCGAAAGCCGAACCCGGCGCGGGCGACAACAATGCCGGGCAAAGCGAAGCGCAGAGCAGAACGTCGGTTTTACGGCATATTTTCCCCGACAAAAAAGCCACTGCCGCCGCGCCGCAGAGCAAGCCGGAAGATGAACGCCAGCCTAAAATTGAGTTGCAGGAATTGGACGAACTTTGGGAAAAAGTCAAAAGCCAGCCAAAAGGCAAAAGCCAGCAGGCTAAGTTTGAAAAAGCCGCAGAGTTGAAGAAATTGGCTGAACTTGGGCTTAAACAACTTGAAAACCAGCAGGACGAGGAAGCCGTAAAAACATACTCCAAAGCCATAGAGCTTGCCCCCAATGACGCCGGTTTTTATGAACGGCGCGGCATTGCTTATTACCTTATGCGCGATTATTCAAACGCACTGGAAGATTTGGAAAAATCCAACAAGATTGAGCCTAACGAAAGGCTGGAATTTATGATCAACGACGCGAAATACAAAAGCCAGCCCAAGGTCGCCGCGCTCCGATGCCAAAGCTGCAATGCAGAAATTTTTCCCGACACAAAATTTTGCGGCAAATGCGGCGCAAAGCAAAGCCAGCCGAAAGCGAAAGGCCAGTCCGGCATTGCCGGCTTATTTGGCGTTTGGTGATGACAATGACTTTTGAAGAAAAACTAGAGGCGCAAAGCAGGCACGCTTTGGCGGCGGTTGAGATTAAAAACCATGTGGCAGAGATAGAACTGCTAAGGGAAAAGTTAGTCCCGCTTGTCGATTCAGCTTTGCAGAAAATTGACGGCCTGCCCGAACATTTGCAGGCAGATTTAGATCAAGACCTGGACGACAACGGGCTGATCAATACGGAAAAGCTCCGGGAGTTAAAAAAAACTCTCGACAATTTTTAGGAGGCGCAGTTTATGACAGACGAGCAGAAAACAAAAAACGAACGATTTTACAGGCAGGGGGTTTGATATGTCAATACCATGGCTTTTCGGAGAAGTTGTTGATGCGGCTAAAGACTTAGTAAGGCTCATTAAAAAGGCCAAAAGAGGCCCTCGTTATTATATACAGAATAACGGCGGTTTGTTCTTTAGCGGAATGGTTGATAAACGCTTTCTTTTTTTCAAATATCGTTCCGCTCAATGGGTATCAGATGAATCTGACGGAATGGAGTTTGAGAACAAACAAGAAGCAAGTTATTGCATTCAGGAGAACAAACTTAGCGGTGCTAGGGTAGTTGAAGAAACTTTCGACGAATACACTGGATAGACCGCCTCGGCATATTCAATGTACAGCAAATTAATTTAGAGGTGTTTATGACAGACGGAGAAAAACTGAGAATGCTCACACGCGGTGTTATTGTTTCCTTTGTGCAGTCGTACAAATACAAACCACCGGAAACATCCAATGTCGATTGGCTTGAAAATGAGTTTTCCAAGTACCCGGAAATCTGGAAAGACGGCGAGGCAAGGAATGCCGCCGAAACCATTGTGGAAACCGCCAGCGGTTATGACAAAGCCAGCGGCACAGCCAAAATTGAAAAAGCCGACGGCAAGGAAAGCAAATCGGCCGAAGAGGACGCGCAGGAATTCGCAGAAAAAGCGATAAAGTCGGGCGCAAGCGCCGGGCTTACAATCGCGGCCGCCGGCGGCATAACGGTTGCGACAAAAAACGGGTGGCTTGGCGATACATTAAAAAACAGGCCTGTTCAAGATATAACAAAAACCGTCAACCTTGGCGTTGAAGATTTTGCAAGGTTTTACATATTCGCCCCGGACACTAAAGGAGCGGTAGCTGGAGCGACAGTGGGTAGCGTCATTCCTATTGAGGGAGGGGTGATTGTTGGAGCTGTGATTGGCTCTGTGGCTGTGGCTGTAACTGGATTGTTTGGCTCTAGAGAAACACCTGCTAGCGACAAGGAAAGTCCCGCCGTGGATTTTATCAGCTTCCTCCAACTGCGCCTTGCCAGCGGAGACTACGGCACTGTAAAAATTTTCAACAGCGAAGAAGAAGGGGAAGCATGACAAAGGCAATCGAATCAATTTTATTATTGACAAATTTTAGGAGGCGCAGTTTATGACAGACGAACAAAAAGAAACTGGCGAGTTGGAACAAAAATTGGGAATACCGGGCGGGGAGAATGCGGAAAAAACACGCGGCGTTGTTCTTTCCTTTGTGCAGTCGTATATGCACAAATCGCCGGAAACATCCAATGCCCAGTGGCTCGAAAGTGAGTTTTCCAAGTACCCAAAAATATGGGAAGACGAGGGCGAGGCAAAAAATACCGCACAGGCCATTGTCGAAACAGTCGAGCGTTATGAAAACGAACGCGAAAAACTTGCAGAGCATAAGGCAAAGGGCATATCCCAGGAAAGCTACCTTGCCAAGGCAATCGAAGACGGGGCAAAGGCGAAAAGTTTATCCCAAAGCTACCTTGCCAAGGCAATCGAGGACGGCGCAAAAGCCAACGGCGTTGTCGATGTTGGAAAATACGCCGCCGAAATTGACAAAGCCATTGACAAGGCAAATGCAGATAACGCAGGCTTGGCAAGCCAAGAGCACAGTGCGGACATTGCGCGTGATGAAGCGCAAGAAGCGCAACAATACGAATGGAACCATGTAAACCGCAAAAACATTGCAAAAAACATCGGCCAAAAAGCCGGCATTGCGGCATTGTTCGCCGTGGGCGTTCAGGGTACGCGCATTCTTGGAAGGCGCGTTCTGAACACCATAACCGGCAAGGAAAACAAAACAGCCGAAGAAGACGCGCAGGAATTCGCAGAAAAAGCGATAAAGTCCGGCGCAAGCGCGGGGCTTACCGTTGCGGCCACCGGCGGCATAACCGTCGCGGCAAAAAGCGAGTGGCTTGGCGACACCTTAAAAAACACGCCCGTTGTATATATAGCAAACGCTGTCAGCCTTGGCATTGAAAATGCAAAAACACTCTACAAATGGGCAACCGGGGAAATAAACAGGGAAGAAGCCGTCGAGCAGACAAGCTCTGCAGCGCACAGCATGGTTGGTAGTATTGCGCTGAACACAAAGGGGGCGAGCACGGGAGCCGCGATTGAAACCGTGTTTGGCCCCGCAGGTGTGGCACTTGGCAGTAGGGAAATTCCCGGCATGGCAGGGTTAGGCGAAATTATCGGAACCCTCGTTGAAAAAAAAGAATTCGGCGTTGTTACCGGTGTCTTCAGCTTCAGCAGAGAAGAAGCGCGTGATGCGCAAACACGGGAAGGCGAAAATCGGACAGAGTTAAACGCATAAATTTGTTTAAGGAGAAAAACATGGCAGAAGAACAAATACCAAAAGAAGTTGCCGATTTAGAAGAATTGGCAAGACGGATGCAGGCCGCCGGGGAAAACCCAGAGCAAGAAGCCGACGACTTTGCTAAAAAAATGGAAATACCGGTCAGCGGGAAAAATGCGGAAAAAACACGCGGCGTTGTTGTTTCCTTTGTGCAGTCGTACAAGCGCAAAGAGCCAGAAACAGCCAATGTTGACTGGCTTGAAAAAGAATTTTTCAAGTATCCCAAAGTCTGGAAAGACGACGGCGAGGCAAAGGGAGCCGCCCAGGTCATTGTCGAAACAGTCGAGCGTTATGAAGCCGAGCGGTTGAAACTTGCAGAATGCAAAGCGAAAGGCATATCGCAGGAAAGCTACCTTGCCAATGCAATTGAAGAAGGCGCGAAGGCGGCCGCAAAGGCGGCCGGGAAAAAGGGCGGCCTTAGCGATGTCGGGCAATACGCCGCCGAAATTGACAAAGCCATTGGCAAGGCCAATGCGGATAACGCCGGCGCGATGTACGGCATGGACGGCGGTGAAAACCCGCAACGCGATTCGCGTAATGCGGACACTCTTGATGAAGCGCAACAAGCGCAGCAATACGAATGGAACGATGTAAACCGCAAAGCCATTGCAAAAAACATCCGCCAAAAAACCGGCATTGCGGCATTGTGCACGGTGGGTTTTCAGGGAAGCCGCATTGTCGGAAGGCGCATTTGGAACAATTTAACCGGCAAGGAAAACAAAACGGCCGAAGAAGACGCGCAGGAATTTGCAGAAAAAGCGATAATGTCCGGCGCAAGCGCAGGGCTTACCATTGCGACCTCCGGCGGCATAACCGTAGCGGCAAAAAGCGGCTGGCTTGGCGACAAGTTAAAAAAAACGCCTGTCGGGAATATAGCAAAAGCGGCCTGCCTTGGTATTGACAATGCTAAAACGCTGTACAAGTTTGCAACAGGCGAAATAAGCGGGGAAGAAGCCGTTGACGAGGCAGGCTCTGCGGCCTGCAGTGCGGTTGGAAGTTTAGCAGGCGGCGGCGCGGGGGTTAAAATTGGAGCCGCGATGGGTTCTGTTTTTGGCCCTGTAGGGACGGCTATTGGCGGCGTCGTGGGCGGCCTTGTCGGAGGCATGGCCGGGGGCAAGGTTGGGGAAGCTGTTTGGGAAGGCGGCAAGGCAATCGTAAAAACGGCCGTAAGCGCGGTAAAAACCGTAGCGTCCGCCGCTTGGGAAGGCATTAAAAGCGTAGGTTCTGCCATTGGCAATTTTGTTTCCGGCTTGTTTAGCTGGTGGTAATTGTTTGGCAGTTTTTTCCGGCCAGTTTGGCCGGTAAAAAAGTTGTTCGGAAACTTCAGTTTCAGAACAACTTCAACTTTTGAAAGCACTTTTTTAGGGCTTTTGCCCTAAAAAATGCGAGACTTGTTCGAGAACTTGTTTGGGCAAAGCCCAAACGACGGGTTCTTGAACAAGTCCAATAATTTTTTGGCAATTGTAAGGAGAGAGAGTATGACAAAGGCAATCAAATTCAATTTGATTCTTGACGGGAATCCGGTTAGAAACCGCGATGATCTTAGCAACAATTTCAACGTGGAAGACATTCTTCGCGCGTACCATAACGGATCGCTAAAACGTTGGCTTGACACGCGGGGAATGACAAAGGAAAGCACCAAGCTTGACAAAATATCCGGGAGCGATATTGAAATCGCTTTGAAACTTTGCGAGATTTTTCAGGCGGGCTGTACGGAGGAACAGGTTAAACAGGCCGCGTATGCCTTTGAATTAAGGCAAAAAGAAGCGGAACAGCTTGAAAAATACAACAACCTAAAAAAGGGGAAAGATGATATTATCAGCGCTTATCATTCTAACTATGAAGATATGCTTAACGAGCTTGACGAAAAAGGAAACGATTATTCCTTCGTAAAGCCTGCCCTAAAAAGCTTGCACGAAAACCACTCCGGGCTTTACAATCTTGACAAATTGCTTTTCTACAATCGTTTCATAGGAAAACGCCCCTTGATTGTTCTGGCAATGCTTGCAAACGATAGTTTTCGCGGTATTATGGCGAGGACGTACGAAGAGATATTTAAGGCACTTGATTTTGCGCAATTGACGGATCCCCAGACACCGCCGTCTGACATTGATGTCGTTATTGCCAATTTTAAGGCGGATAAAAACCTGCCGGGTGCGCAAACCGTAAACGATGCTTCGGAGAACGAATACTTGCGCAAACGAAACATTTCTATACTAGTGCTTTCTTGTAACGATGATAGAAACATAGAAGGCACTCGTCTCGAATCAGGAAGATTGGCCTCCACTTGGTATCCTTTGACTTATATACCAGTCAGCCACATTCCGCAATCAAAATCTCCAGCCCCTCCAAAAAATCATGTTAAAATCTTTGCCGGGGAAACAGAAACTTATTGGAAGGCTTTGCAACCCAAAGGCACGCGTTTTATGATTATCAAAATGGAAAGCGGAAACTTTGTCCGCAATGCGGGGGAAACCGGCCAACAACTAAGGGCCGAAGATGTAAACCGCAAATTCCCCATTCTTGACGGCATAGACTACATGAGCAACAATGAAAAGCATCAGCTTTTCTACATGGAGGTATAAGGATGAGCCAGAAAATAAACGACCAGTTCGAGATGCAGCTTGCCGCTTATGTCGATTCCCTGCGCCCCTTGATCTACATCAACCACTTCGATTTTAACGCGGTAGACGAGCTTATAAAAAACGTCGCCGGCAGTGAAACATCGGTGTACGAATACAACGAGGCGGGGCATCATGTTGACTTTTACACTAAATGTTCCAAAGGCGCGGTTCCCGGCAGCGACAACTTGAACAGCTTTCTTGCCGCCTTCGACGACAACGAGCCGCAAACGGCTTTTTTGGTGTTAAAAGATGTGCATCGTTATTTCCGCCCGGAAAATCCCGACGCGGCAATTATCGCCCGGTTAAAATCTATCGCGGAACGCACAATGTTCAGGGACGGGGTTTACATAACGGTTTTTCTGGTATGTTCAGACCTTGTAATTCCCATAGAGCTTGAAAAAATGATAACTGTTTTTGACATTCCCATGCCTGGGGACAAAGAAATTCAGTCTATCATTGACGATTACGCGAAAGGGTTCCAGATAGAGATTGCCCCCGATACGGTAAACGAACTTGTCATGTCATTCAGGGGACTTAGCGCGTTTGAAATTAGGCAGATAATGAACTTGGCTTACCAGCGTTCAGGCCAGATCGATTCCAAGGACAAGGATTTAATCCTAAAGGAAAAAGAGCAGGTTATTAAAAAGTCAGGCATTATTGAAATAATACCTGTCTCTTCCGGCCTGCATAGTGTAGGCGGGCTTGGCAACTTGAAAAAATACCTTGGCGACAAATCGTATGTTTTTAACAACTTGGGCGAAGCGCGCAAGTTCGGCCTTGATCTGCCAAAGGGCATTCTTATTGTGGGAATGCCCGGTTGCGGAAAAAGTCTTACGGCAAAAGCGACGGCAAGCCAGTTTAACGTGCCGTTGTTGCGGCTTGACATTGGAAAGCTCATGGGCAAGTTTGTCGGCGAAAGCGAGGGCAATTTGCGCCGCGCAATTAAAACGGCGGAAGCGGTCGCCCCTTGCGTCCTGTGGATTGACGAGTTGGAAAAAGCCTTTGCCGGGCTTAGCGGGCAAGGGCAAGGCGGCGGCAGTGATGTTACAACCCGGCTGTTCGGGCAGTTTCTAACATGGCTTCAGGAAAAAGAAAGTTCCGTGTATGTTGTTGCCACGTCGAACAACATTTCCACACTGCCGCCGGAGTTTTTGCGCAAGGGACGTTTCGACGAACTTTTTTTGGTAAAACTGCCCACTGCCGAAGAACGCCGGAGCATATTTGAAATACATCTGCGCAAACGCGGAAAATTAACCGAAGATGTTGACGTTTTGAAGTTGCTCAAAGACACGGACGGTTACAGCGGAGCCGACATTGAAGCCGTAGTAAAAGAAACAGTCGAAGCGGCTTTTATCTCGCAAGACCGCGCCGTTACCACGGAGAAACTGAAAAAGGTAATTGGAAAAACAAAATCAATTTCGGTTACCATGAAGGAGAAAATCGACGAGTTGAATAAGGCCTACACAGCCTACGATTTTGAAGATGCAACTTAGGGGAATGTGAATTGCAGGCTTTAGCCTGCAATTACCAACCAATGGAGGAGATTTATGACAGGAAAATGCAAGGAGTGCCGCTTTTTCGACGGTAAAAATTGCGCCGTATACAACGCGCCAAGGTCTTTTCGCGATTCGTGCGCCGCATGGAGCAGCAACACGGGGCCGTCAACAATAAAACAATGCAAGGATTGCAGGTTTTACAACGGGCAAATTTGCTCGTTGCACCCAGGGCACGGAAAAAAGAATTTCCGTCTTAGCTGCCCGCGCTGGGTTCCGTACAGGTAACAGACATTAAACGCAGGCTTGAGCCTGTGTAATTTTTTTTGCAGAGGGAGAATATATGGCAAACAATGACGCTTTTGACAAAATGGAAACTGTAATTATGGAGTCATCTTTAACGGAAGATGAAAAAAACAGACTTTTGAAGGTTATCCTGCGCGATAAAGACTGCAAGGCAAACATTCTGATAACCGGCGCGACAGGAAGCGGGAAAAGTTCCACAATTAACGCGCTCTTTGGAATGGAAGAGGCCAAGGTTGGAACCGGGGTTGAACCTGAAACAAAGCATATCGATAGGTTTGAACTTGGAAACCTTGTTCTGTGGGACAGCCCAGGATTGGGCGACGGAAAAGAGGCTGATCGCCTCCATTCCAAAGGCATCGAAGAAATGCTGCACAAAAAAGATGACGACGGCTCAAGGCTTATTGACGTTGTACTGGTTATTCTGGACGGCGGTTCCCGCGATCTGGGGACATCGTACGAACTTATCGAGAAAGTTATTATCCCTAACTTGACCGATAAAAGCGATATTATTATCGGCATAAACCAGGCGGACATGGTAATGAAAGGGCGTTACTGGGATTACGAAAAAAGCCTGCCGCAAGAGACGCTGCAAAAACAGCTTGAGGAAAAAGCCAGATCGGTAGCCGAGCGTATTCAAAGAGATACTGGCGTAGAAGTAAAACCGGTGTGCTATTCTGCCGGCTTCAAAGAAGAAGGACTGCCGCAGGGAAAGCCTTACAATCTTTCAAAACTGCTTTGCTATATCATTGAGAGCATTCCGAAAGAAAAACGGCTGACTGTTTTGGTTAGAACAAACCAAAAGCCAGTAGTGTGGGAGAACCACGACAAGCTGGAAGATTACTCCGCGAAAACTACAAGAAATGTCGGCCTTGACATCTTAAAAGATGCAGGTATTGGGGTAGCTTCTGGGGCGGCATTAGGGGCGAAATTGGGCAGCTTTATTCCCGTGGTTGGCACGGCGATTGGTGCCGGGGTTGGCGCAGTCGTTGGGGGAATAGTCGGGGCAGTAGGCGCAATTTTTAGCATTTTTGGCTAGGAAACAGGCGCAATCACCTTGCAAACTAAACCGTGCGGGGTGAAGAAAATCGCAGAGAAAAAAACAGGCTTGAGCCTGTAAAAAATATTTTTTGTTGAGGAAGAGTATATGGCAAACAATGAAGTTTTCCAGAAACTGGAAAAAATGGTGTTGGATTCATCTTTACCGGAAGATGAAAAAAGCAAAATCTTGAAGGCTATCCTGCGCGATAAAGATCGCAAGGCAAACCTTATGATAACCGGCGCGACAGGAAGCGGGAAAAGTTCCACAATTAACGCGCTTTTTGGAACGGAAAAAGCAATAGTTGGAACCGGGCCTAACCCTGAAACGATGCATATCGAAAAGTTTGAACTTGGAAACCTTGTTTTGTGGGACAGCCCCGGATTGGGCGACGGAAAAGAGAAAGACCAGAGCCATTCCAAAGGCATCATTGAAATGCTGCACAAAAAAGATGACAAAGACCCAAACTCAATGCTTATTGACGCTGTACTGGTTATTCTGGACGGCGCTTCCCGCGATCTGGGGACATCGTACGAACTTATCAATAAGGTTATTATCCCTAACATGGTCGATAAAACCCGTATCATTATCGGCATAAACCAGGCAGACCAGGTAATGAAAGGGCGTTACTGGGATTCCGAAAAAAGCCAGCCGCAAGAGACGCTTCTAGAACAGCTTGAGGAAAAAGCCCAATCAGTAAAGAAGCGTGTTAAAGAAGCTACCGACGTAGATGTAGAGCCGGTGTACTATTCTGCCGGCTTCAAAGAAAAAGGCCTGCCGCAGGAAAAGCCTTATAATCTTTCAAAACTGCTTTGCTATATTATTGAGAGCATTCCCAAAGAAAAACGGCTGCCTCTCTTGGTTGAAACAAACAAAGATACGAGACCATGGGAGAGCAACGACGGCAAGGAAGATTACGGCGAAAAAATCAAAAGGAATGTTGGCGGTTCCGTGTTAAGTAGTGCAGGTGTTAGTGTAGCTTCTGGGGCGGCATTAGGAGCGGCAGTGGGCAGCGTCATTCCTGTTGTCGGTACGGCGGTTGGCGCTGTGGTTGGCGCAGTAGGCGGGGCAATAGTTTCAGGATTTCGCAGAATTACCAGCGGCTGTTACATTACTACTGCGACTTGCCGCTCGCTTGGCAGGGGCGACTCTTGTTACGAGCTTAACGCTTTCCGTTCATTCCGCGACAACTGGCTTGCACAGCAACCGGACGGAAAAGCAATCATCGAGGAGTATTACCAAACGGCTCCCGGCATTGTCGCCAGCATAGACGCAAAGCCGGACAGCGGGCAAATTTATGCCGAAATTTGGCAAAAATACCTTGCCCCTTGCCTTGATGAAATCGAACATAACCGGTTTGCCGATTGCAAATCGCGTTATATGGACATGGTGCAAACATTGCAAAGGGAATACACTCTTGTCAAATAATCGACAAAATGCTATTCAGGAGGCCGCGTATTATATTTGGCTTAATCGCGGCTCTCCAAAAGGGCAAGATGCTGAAATTTGGCACGAAGCGGAACAACTGGTGTACAGCTCCGGCGGGACTACATCCGGAGCAGTAGCTTTTGATTTTTTTGATAGGAAGCAGGTTGATATGACGGCAGATGAATCATATTTTGCAAACAGCCCGTACGCAAAATACAGGTTGGACGAGATAAAAAGAAAAATACGTTATGTCCCTATGGACATAATGCTTATCGGCGCAACTGGTGCCGGCAAGTCTAGCACGCTTAACGCATTGTTGGGCGGCGAGTTTGCGAAAATCGGGCACGGGGTAGACCCCGAAACGAAAGAGATAAAGGATTATATGCTCAATGAATATATCCGCTTGTGGGACACGCCGGGCTTAGGCGACAATCCGGTTGACGACGCGGTATATGTTCAAAAATCCATTAAGCTGCTAAAACGCCGGTATTCTGGCGGAAACGACCTTAGCGGCGGCTATCTTATAGACATGGCCGTTGTGTTGGTTGACGGCTCCAGCAAAGACATAGGAACGGTTTACACTATTCTTAACGGTTTTTTGTTTGACAGCATAGAAGCCAGCCGGGTTTTAGTGGTGGTAAATCAGGCAGACATGGCCATGAAGGGCAGGCATTGGAACAATGAGCCGGATGATGTGTTAAATAAATTCTTGGAAGAACAGGCTTTGTCTTTGCAGAAAAGGATTCACGAAACCACAGGCCATCGCATAAAAAAACCTTTGTTCTATTCGGCAAAAAACAGCTTTAACCTGTACTCTTTGATGGATTACATTGTTGACAGTTTTAAATGGGAACAAAGAAACTGGGCAGGAGGTAAAAAAAAAAGCGACCCATAGAGAATGATTTCAAGGAAACGATAGACCTGTTTATCGAATTAGCACAGCAGGGCGATGCCACCGCGCAGTTTAATCTTGGGCTTTGTTATGCGAAAGGAATGGGTCTAACGCCGGATTTCAAGCAAGCGGTATACTGGTATGAAAAATCGGCACGGCAGGGCGATGCCGGCGCACAGCTTAATCTTGGGTCTTGTTACGCCAACGGAAATGGCGTAACGCAAGATTTCAAGCAAGCGACATACTGGTTTGCAAAATCGGCACAGCAAGGCGATGCAGACGCGCAATTTAATCTTGCGGTTTGCTATCTTAACGGAAAAGGTGTAACGCAGGATTTCGATAATGCGGAACACTGGCTTACAAAATCGGCACAGCAGGGCAATGACAGCGCGATAAACTTATTAAAGCGCATTCTGCATTGCCCCTGATTGTGATAAAAACGAGGCTTAATCGGAAACTAATCGAGTTTCCGATTAAGTCCGATGACAGATATGGAGGACAAGACAATGAATTTTGGAAAACCTAGCGGAATTGTTCCGCCGACCCCCGGCCAAAGGGGACATTACATTTGCCATGCTTGCGGCGAGCGGTTTGTCGCTACAATACCGCTAATTTTCGATTTAGGCGTAAAATGCCCAGAATGCGGAAGTTTCAAGGTATCAAGAGACCCGACAGTAATGCATTGACATCCATCCCGGGGCAGGCCGCATGAAGGCCGCCCTGGGATAGTTTTATATCACGACAAACGCATGAATGCTCGAGCCTCCGAATTTATTCCCATTTTAATCACACAAAGGCACAAAGGCACAAAGCACAGTTTTGAAAGCACCGCTTCATCCCTCTCTTATCTCCTCTTATATTCTATAAATAAGGCAAGAAAAAAGCGCGGCCTTATCATTCCTTCCGCCCGAACCTTTGTGCCTTTGTGTGAGATACTTCCGAGGTTCGTGTCGTTCATGCGTTTGTCATGAGTTTTATATCCCCATGATTTTATACGTCATCCACTCAATGGGGGCTATGACTATGTCCGTAGCTTTATGAATGCCTTCCACAATAACATCGCCGATTTTTTCGGACAGGCTTTCTTCATCATCCTCAAAGTCCTCTTCATCATCTGCCGGCAGGTCTTTGCTCCTTATGCGGTATTCGTCAAACCGTACTCCCGTTAAGCTTTCCATGCAGTCAACAATAGCGTTAAGGACAGTAACAGAAGCTGAAACTGGCCACTGTTTTGCTGTCTGCAATGTGTCAAGTTCCATCCAAATTGCTTTTTCCCTGGCCTCAAGGCCGGCAATAACCGGCGCGGCTTCGCGGTAAAGCATATCGCCGTTTTGTATCTCAAAGCGTTTCCGCTTGATTGCTTCCAATGTTTTTGCAGAAGCCTCCAGCGTTGAAACGACGGCCAAATCGATGTTCCATTTGCCGGCAAGGTATTCAAGAAAGCGTTTTTTGTTTCCGTTGTAATCGTCTTTAAGGTAGCCAACCAGCCAGTAGGCCGCTCCGTCAAGAACACGGTTAAGCTCGTCGATGATGCGGCCGTCGCGGACAGCCGCCGCCCGCGTGTCATGAAAAACGGCATAATCCCCGTCCAATGCGTCAATTTTAAGGCCGCCGGCGTTGATTTGCCTGTCGGCAGAGAGCAGCAGGAAGGCGATAACGGCGAACCGGTCGCTTTCGTCCCATAGCATTGGCGGGTCTGCCGCCTCGCGTTTCTGCAAGCCAAAATCCTTCGATACCATAATGATACCTCCTTTAATCTATGGAAGCACTGATTAGCGTCGAGTTAATCAGCATTTCCCTATAACCCGCGCAAGCAGGCTCTTGTGTTACACTGGCATTATAACCCCGCAGGTGCGTCAAATAATGTCGCAGTTGAAAAAAAACATTTTTTTTTGCAGGAATTCTCAGTTGAGCCTCCTTCAGGCAGTTGGGGAAACGCTGATTAGCGTCGAGTTAATCAGCGTTTCCTTAGTGCCTCCGCGTGAACCTTTTCCTATTAATGGCCGGCAAAGCCCCCGGTTAGCCGCGTTTAACCGGCGGCGCAAAAATAATCGCAAAAAATCGTCCGGAAGGCCTTGACAAGCCTTGCTTTCCAGTGTACAATATGAGTATGAAGCAAACAGTGGATGGTTACAGGGCTGAAAATGGAAAAAACTCAAAGCGTGCGGCCGTATATGGCGCACTTGACGCACACGGTAAAATGACGCAAGTCGTTACCGGGACAAAGGTTATACCCCCC
>JGI24700J35501_10930594_pt1 | contig 16332 bp, 13 predicted proteins | sample TergutTh196P1_FD_35501 | JGI IMG/M metagenome (IMG submission 35501)
CCCCCGTTTACCTTTAGGGCAGACTGACAAAAACCGTTGTAGAAACAACATTCTCGAAAAAAGCCGTTTGAAAAACGGCCGTGTGGCCATTGGGGGCAGTTTAAACACTGACTTTTACGGAGGCGTTTTGGCGCAGGAAATTTGACAAGCGCGTGAACCCGTGTAAAGGCAGTGTCGGCAAACAAGCAACCCGGAAAAGGTTCCGGCCGGCCTTTGTGCAGGTTTTAGCATAGAAAGACAGCCCGTATGGGCTGTAGATTTCTGTAAGCCGTGCGGCAAAGGCCGCACGGCTTACGTTTTGCTTTGGAGGCAAAATGAAAAGAGCTTTATTGGTTTTGGCAATGTCGGCATTTGTGGCCGGCGGAGCTTTCGCGCAAATACCCTTGAGCGTAGGTGTGGGCGGTATGTTTACCAGCGATTTCGGCGGCGGCATAGAAGCTTCGTTTGAAGGCGAGAGCATTATGACTGCGGAAACCCCTTACTTTGGCGGCGGCGGCTTTGTTTTCTTTGATATGTTCTTTGCGCAGCTTTCGCTGGGCTTCTTTGGCGCGGGCGGCACGGTTTCTATGTCTATTATGGGCGAAAGCGGAGATATGGATCAATCCCTTCTTGGCATGGACATTGGCTTAATGGGCAAGTTCCCGGTGGCAGTTTCCCCGCAAATGACCGTCTTCCCCCTTTTGGGCATCGTTTACAGGCTCGTCCTTAGCGGCAACAACACTATGGACGGCGAAACTATGGATTGGGACGGTAACGACGGCGCACCGGATGCCAGCGACTTTAGCGCGCTGTGGTTCAGGCTTGGCGGCGGGCTGGACTTCGCTTTTAACCAGAATATGTTCCTTCGCACAACGCTAACCTACGGCATCAGGCTTGCCAACAGCCAGGAAAACGACTTTGTTGACGAGTTTGAAGCGCCGTTTAGCGCCAGCACACGGCTCGGCCACGGGCTTGACTTCACCATAGGCATCGGCTTCAGGCTCAACTAAATCAGCATGGGCTTGTCCGGCTCCGGGACCGGACAAGCTCCTCCCCGCCGGCAGCCGGCGGCTAAGAGTCCAAGGCGCGGAGCACCCTGGGGGCGTACTCCAAAAGATCGCCGGCATTTACACCGTAACGCGACCTTTCCAGCGCGGCGGCCTCGCCAGCCTTGCCGTGAATGTACGCGCCCAAGGCGCTTGCGTCCAAAACATCCATACCCTGAGCAATAAAACCGGCAACCAAACCCGCAAGCACATCCCCCGTGCCAGCTTTTGACAAAGCATTATTGCCGCTAGTGTTTATGAAAAAACCCCCGCCGGGGCCTGCAATAACCGTGTGCGCATCTTTAAGCAATGTTACAACATTGTACTTGCGGGAAAAACCAAGAGCAACTTCCAGCGGGCAGTCCAAAATCTCCTTGATAGAAAGACCGGCAAGCCTGCCCATCTCGCCCGGATGCGGCGTTACCACACAGGGAGCCTTAACCCCGCGCAAAACATCGGGCGACCCCGCCAGCGCGAAAAGCGCGTCCGCATCCAGCACAAGCGGAACTTGCCGCGACTGACAAACGGCAACAAGCGCGCTTACAAAACCCGCCGCGCCCGCGCCCCGCCCAATGCCGGGGCCTGCAAGAATCACATCCGCGCCGTTCATCTCTTTTTCCACAGCCGCCATGTCCCCCTTGCAGAACTCGCCGCCCTCGCCGCCAGTCAGCCGGGTTATCACCTCCCGTTGCGTACAGTTGATAACCGAAGCCACCCTGGGCAAAACGCAGGCGACCACCAGCCCCCCGCCCGCCGCATAAGCCGCCGATGCCGACAACGCCGCCGCCCCCGGCATCTCGTCCGACCCGGCCAAAAGCAGAACTTTGCCGAAACTGCCCTTGTTGGCACGGGAAGGGCGCGGCGGCAACATCAGCCTTGCATCGCTATCCGTAATCACCGCCCCGCCCCCGTCGGAACCGCCGGCGGCGCTTAACAGAGCGGGCGGCAGAGTAATGCCATCTATGCGGACAGCCCCCGCGTAGGCCGCGCCGGGGTAGGCGTAAAGACCAGTCTTGGCACACCCCAAGGTTACCGTCAACGCCGCCTTTACCGCGCACCCCATGACCCTGCCGTTTTCCGAGTTTACCCCGGAGGGAATGTCCACAGAGATAACCAGCTTTGCATATTTATTGATGATTTCGATTAGACGGAGGAAGTCCCCCCGGACATCGCGGTCTAAGCCTGTCCCCAGCAGTGCGTCTACTGCAAGATCGCTTTGGGCGATGCAGGCGCGGGTTGCCTCTTCGCCGGCCTGCGAAAACTCAAGGATGGGAACCCCCAGTTTTTTGACGATGCCCATGTACAGGGCGGCGTCGCGGGCGGGACCGCCTTTCAGCGCGTTTGCCGGCCCTGCCAAGATCACCGTTGTTTCGATATTTTGGCCGTGCAAAAGCCGCGCCAGTGCAAAACCGTCGCCCCCGTTGTTGCCAGTCCCGCAAAGAATGGCCACGCTAGGCCGGCTCTTCCCCTCCAGCGCGTTTAAGCAGTGCTTGGCAATGCCGGCGGCCGCATTTTCCATAAGCAACAGGGACGGAATGCCGAACTCATTTATGGCAACCTCTTCGATTTTGCGCATCTGCCCGCCGGATACTGTCTTCACAAAAGCCCCCTTTTTCCCTAAAGGTTAAACTAAAGCCGGCGCTTTTGCAAGAGCGAGCGAAATTTTTTCTTTTCTCTTGACAAAACCCGGCGGATTCTTTAAGATTGAACAAGGTGATATTGATGCCCGCGCAGATTTGCCGGGTTTCCAGCCATGATGGCTCAGTTGGCAGAGCGGCACACTCGTAATGTGCAGGTCCGGGGTTCGATTCCCCGTCATGGCTCAAGGTAAGCGAATGACCCGTGAATTTGTGATGATGCCGGAATTTGATCGCCAATGGCGAAAACTGGATTTGGATGATGCCGATCTCGGCCGCCTGCAAGAAACGCTTTTGCAAGACCCGAAAGCCGGAAAGCCAATCAGGGGAACCGGCGGCCTGCGCAAAATACGCGTCGCCTTTGAAGGACGGGGAAAAAGCGGGAGCGGCAGGGTTGCTTACATTGATTTTGCAATGCACGAAACGGTTTACCTTATAACCGTTTATCCCAAAAGCGAGAAGGACAATCTGTCCCAAGCCGAGCGGAATTCAATCGCCCGAATGATCGCCGGGCTGGAGCGGGGCTTTACAATGCGGGAGAGCGCGAAATGAACGTTTATGAAAGCATTATGCAGGGCTTGGCCGAAGCCGCCGGGTATCAAGAAGGGAAAACCGCCGCACGAAAGACAAAGCTGTCGGTAAAGCCTTTGGGCGATTTTGACAACAACGATATAAAGCAGATAAGGGAGCAAGCCGGATCAAGTCAGACGGCGTTTGCCGGAACACTTGGGGGTTCCGTCAGCACGGTCGAAGCGCGGGAAAGCGGTAAAGGCGCATAAGCCTATTGAAAAAAATCCCCTTGTATGCTAAAATAAAATTGTCGGCCTGTGTGTGCCGCATTTTGAGATTTAAAGGAAGCTGGATATGACAATTGACATACCCGGAGCGGATGTTAAAAAAGGCCTTGATATTGACGATGACGACATAGGGGTTTATGTTAAGATTTTAAGCTCCTATGTAAAACATACTCCCGCATTGCTGGAAAAACTGAAAGTAATATCAGACGAAACAATGACGACTTACATTGCCGCCGTGCACACCATAAAAGGGTCAAGCGGAAGCATCGGCGCGGACGAAATCAAAAAAACAGCAATGGAACTAGAAGCCTTGGCAAAAGCTGGGGATATAGCCGGGGTAAAGGCCTTGAACGGTAAACTGGTTCAAAGTACGGAAACCCTTTTAAGCAACATCCAAGCCTGGCTAAAGAAAAACGGGGGCGCGGGCTAGTTTTTTGGCGCAGTTACGGCAAAAGCCGCCGGTTAAGGAACAAACAGGCGGCCTTTGTTGCAGCGTTCGGGCATTTGCCCGAAGATATAGACTTTAAGGAGAGTTTTTCATGCAAGAGAAAAAGAAATTGGGGCTAATCACGCGCCTTGTCATAGGCATTGTAGCCGGCACGATACTCGGGATGATAGGCATTCAGCCTATTTTGGCGATTACCGCCACCTTTAACCTTTTGTTCGGCCAGCTTTTGACTTTTACAATTCCCTTGATAATCCTTGCCTTTATAACAGTCGGTATTTCCGAAATAGGCAAGGGGTCGGGCAAGTACCTGGGCCTTTTAATAGGTGGCTTTTACATCTCTACAATAGCGGCCGCCTACATAGGTTATTTCGCCACGGTGATCACCCAGCCGTTAATCGTGGAAATAGGCGGCGCGGTATTGTATGAAGACGCAAGGCCTGCCGTTCCCAGCCTTATCAACCTGACCGTCGCGCCCATAATGGGCGTTATGACCGCGCTCGTGTTCGCCTTTATCCTGGGGGCCTTTATCGCCGCCACAAACAAGGACAGCACCTTGGCAAAATCCTTCCAGGACTTCCGCGATGTCGTAATGGCCTTTGTCATAAAGATAATCGTGCCCTGGCTGCCGGTACACATAGGCGGCATCTTTGCGCGCATAGCCTGGCAGGGGCAGGCGCAGTTAATGTTCCTGACATTCGGCCGGGTCTTTTTGATGATCCTCGTGGTGCACTGGGCGTGGATTTTGTTCCATTACTTCCTCGTCGGCAGCGCCTCCAAGATAAGCCCCTTCAAGTTGTTAAAGCCCATGATGGGGTCTTATTTTATGGCAGTCGGCACGCAGTCATCTGCCGTTACCCTTACGGTAAACCTGCCGAACATTAAACGCATGGGCGTGTCTGACAATGCGGCGAACTTTGTCGCGCCGCTTGGGGCGACGATACACCTGCCGGGCAGCACAATATCGATTGTGGCCTGTACGGTCGCGGTAATGTTCCTATTTGATATGCCGGTAAACTTGACCACCATAACCCCCTTCATTTTGGGCGTTTCCGTGGCGATGGTCGCGGCCCCCGGCGTACCCGGCGGCGCGATAATGGCCTCGCTTGGCGTTCTGGAAATGACGCTGGGCTTTACCGACTACCAGCTTGCGCTCATGATCGCCCTGTACATCGCGCAGGACAGCTTCGGCACGGCCGTAAACGTAACATCGGACGGCGCGGCGGCAATCTGGCTTGACAGATACATGGGCAACAAGACCCTGGACTACAAGGGATAGCTTTTTGCGCGGCGAAAAACCTGCCGGGGGATTTTTTTTTGGCAGGTTTTTCGCCAAAGCTCTTGATTATTTTTTTGGATTTTGTTAGACTGAAAGAAATGGGGCGTCGGCAAGCGGTAAGCCACCGGTCTTTGGTGCCGGCATTCAATGGTTCGAATCCATTCGCTCCAATAAAAGTCCGGGGAATGCCCGGAAAGCTATTTTGTAATGAGGTGTTTAAATGCCAAATGTTGTGTTGCCGGCTCAGCCCCGCCAGAAAACTGGTTCCGCAGAATCGCGCAGGTTAAGGCGCGGCGGACGTGTCCCCGCAGTGCTTTACGGAAGAGCCGGGAAAGCCATTTCACTAGACCTTGGCGCGAAGGAATTCGTGCAGCTTACCAAGGGTATTTCCGAAAGTACGATTGTAAATGTCGAAGCTGACGGCAAAACTTATGACGTGTTTGTCAAGAATGTCCAGCGGAATATAATCGACGGCAGCATTATTCACATTGATTTTTACGAAGTCGAAAGCGGCGTGGTTTTGCGCGCCAAAATCGCCGTAATCGTGCGGGGGAACCCCGTGGGCGTGCGCGAAGGGGGCATTTTTGAAAACCCCACCCACGAAATCGAAGTCGAATGTCTGCCGAAAGACTTGCCGCCGCGTATCGAGGTCGATGTTTCCTCTTTGCGGGCAAACCAGTCGATTCATGTCCGGGACATTCCCCTTGCGGAGAGTGTCAAGCTGGTGTCCAACCCGGACAAGGTTGTAGCCCTTGTCAAGTTTGCCAAGGCAGAGGCCGCCGGTGCCGCCGCCGAAGCCGCGCCTGTTGCAGCAGCGGCTCCAGCCGCCGGGGATAAAAAATCCTAAGGGACAAGACCTGCCGTATTTTTGAAGACGCGGTCGCCGCCGTTTTGAAAGACTGCCCCCAGGGGGTGGTTTTTCTTGCGGCGGTATCCGGCGGGGCAGATTCTATAGCCATGCTCGCTTCTCTTTGCTCGCTTAAAAAAAGCGGCAACTTTGGCCTTTTCTGCATAACGGTCGATCACGGGTTGCGTCCGCCGGAAGAAAGCCGTGGAGACGCGGATTTTGTCGCCGCTTTTTGCAAGGAGCTTGGCGTGGACTGCACGGTCGCAGTTATCCCTCCCGGAAAAATCGCCGAATATGCCAAAAAAAGGCGTTTGAGCTTGGAGGCCGCCGCAAGGTTTTTTCGCCGACGGGCATTTTTCCGGGAAGCGGCGCGGCTGGGCGACGGGGAAGGGCGTGGCGTGGTAATCCTTACCGGGCACACAAAGGACGATCTTTTGGAGACAGCCCTTATGCGTGTTTTGCAGGGAGCCGGCCCTTGCGGGCTTGCCGCCATGCCGGCGCGGCGCGGGTCTTTTGCCCGGCCGCTTATAAACCTTGGCCGTGCGCAGGTTTTGGCCTATCTTGGCGAAAAAAAAATCCCCTGGCGGGAAGACCTTACAAACCGGGACGGCGTTTTTTTGCGAAACCGCATTCGCGGATCGCTTATCCCCATGCTGGACAACGCCTTTCCTTTTTGGAGGGGCGGCCTTGAGGCAATGGCGGGGACGCAGGCCTTGGCGGCCGGCTTTATCAAAAGCGAGGCGGCAAGCCGTGTAACATGGGAACGCCGGCACTCGCCATTCCGCCTTAGCGTCAAGGCCGAGCGGTTTTTCGCCCAGCCGGCGGTGCTTCAGGAAGAAGCCCTGTTTGGCGGCTTGAACCTTCTTGTAAAGGGGCTAAAGGGCGGGAAGGCCCGGGGGGCGTTTTCGCCCAAGCGGTCGGTTTTGCGGGGGTTTTGCCAAGAAGCCGCAGAAAGCCCCAAGCTTTCTGCAACAGCCAGCCTCGGCCGCTTTGGGAACCGGCAGATAATGCTCGAATATAAAAAAGGCCGTGTTTTTTTGCTGGCAAAAGCCCCGTATTCGCTGGAAAGCGGTTTTTCACTGTTGATTAAAACGCCGTGTTTATGTACTATTAAGGGGGTAGATGTAAAAGTTTCCCCCCTTTCGGAGCGGGAAACGGAGTTTGCCGGCGCTTTTCGCGCCGCTTTGCCGCTCGTTTTAAGATCGGGCTTTAGCGATGATTTTATCGTGTCGGGCGGCAGAAAGGTCAAGTTTAGCGCGGGGAAAGCGTTCATTGTAGCCGAAGACAGCCGGGGACCGGCAGCTTTTATCGGCAAGCGGGGTTTTCTGCTTGCCAGTGATGCGCCTTTTATGGAAGAGCCGCCCTCTAAAAGAGGGCAAATAGACTGGGGGGTTAGGGTGTCGGTCAGGACACCTAAGCACAGTAACGGAGGTATCGATGTTTAACATATTCAACAATAATAACAAGGATGAAAAGCCGCCGGAACGCGGCCCGCCCGGCGGGCCACCTTCCGGGCAAAGAAGGCCGAACAACTTCGCCCTTTTGTTTTTCCTTTTGATGACCGGCCTTTTTATCGCGTTTTTTTTCCGGGGGGACACTTCTCCCGTAAGGGAAATCTCTTATTCCGAATTTTTGCGCCATTTGGAAAACAACCAGATAGAATCGGTTACCATACACGACGGCAGCGTCATAGAAATTTTTCTGCGCGGCGTGCCCGCCGGGGAAGGCGCACAGCTTAGAGCCAGAATCCCCTACAACGACCCAACCCTGCTCCCGACTTTAAGGGATATGGGCATAAACGTTTCGGGCGCGGTTACAAGGCCGGGCTTCACTCAAATCTTCATCAGCCTTTTGCCTTGGATAATCGGTTTTAGCATCCTCATGTTCATTTTGCGCAATATGCAGGGCATGGGCAACCGGACCTTCCAGTTCGGCAAGAGCAAGGCCAAACGCTACACCGATGACGGCAAAAAAGTCTGCTTTGCAGACGTGGCGGGGCAGAAAGATGCCAAGTACGAACTGGAAGAAGTTGTCTCCTTCCTAAAAAACCCTGGTAAGTTTACCAAAATGGGGGCGAAAATCCCCAAGGGCGTGCTTTTGGTCGGGATGCCCGGCACGGGCAAGACGCTCATGGCTCGCTCGGTGGCCGGGGAAGCAGGCGTGGCTTTCTTCCATATGTCCGGCTCGGACTTTGTCGAAATGTTTGTCGGCGTGGGCGCAAGCCGCGTGCGCGATCTTTTTGATCAAGGCCGGCGGAGCGCCCCCTGCATCATTTTTATCGACGAGCTTGACGCGGTAGGCCGCACGCGGGGCGCCGGCTACGGCGGCGGCCACGACGAGCGCGAGCAGACGCTGAACCAGATGCTTGTCGAAATGGACGGTTTTGACGCGAAGGACGGGGTAATAATCCTGGCCGCGACAAACAGGCCGGACGTGCTCGACCCCGCCCTGTTGCGGCCGGGGCGTTTCGACCGGCAGGTCGTTATCGCCATGCCGGACATCAACGAGCGGGAAGCCATTTTGGGCATTCACTCCTCGAAAATCCCCCTTTCAAAAACGGTCGATCTAAAGCGCGTGGCAAGGGCGACGCCGGGGATGAGCGGCGCGGACATCGCCAACTTGGTCAACGAGGCGGCTCTTTTTGCCGCCCGCAAAGACAGGGAAGAGGTCATCATGACCGACTTCGAGGAAGCCCGCGATAAGGTGCTTATGGGCGTGGCCAGAAAGACGCTGGCGATCTCCGAAAAAGAGCGGCGCATGACGGCTGTTCACGAGGCCGGCCACGCGCTCTTGCACTACTATCTTGAGCACGCCGACCCCTTGCACAAGGTTACGATTGTCCCGCACGGAAGGGCCTTGGGCATGGCGTTGTCCCTGCCGGAAGAAGACAGCTACAGCCGCTCGAAGGGCTGGATCGAAGATCGGATCGCGATCTGCTACGGCGGATGGATCGCGGAAAAACTTTTTTACAACGAAACGACCACCGGCACGAAAAACGACATCATGCAGGCGACTGACATGGCGCGGAACATGGTTTGCGAATGGGGCATGGCGGCGGAGCTTGGGCCGGTTGCTTACGGGGCGGAAGACGAGCCGATCTTCTTGGGCAAAGAGGTCGCCCGGTACAAGGATTATTCCGAGGACACGGCGCGGCAGATTGACCGGGCGGTAAAGGAGATTCTAGACCGATCGCGGAGCCGCGCCCAGGAGATTCTGGAAGGCCGCAAGGAAGATTTGGAAAAACTTACCGAGGCGCTTATCGCAAGGGAAACCCTTGTCGATGATGAAATACGGGAGATTCTCGGCCTGCCGCCTTCGGAAAGTTCGATTTCGCTTAGAAACCTGCCCGGCGAGGAAGGCCCGGCGGCCGTTTTGGAAGTGTCCGAAGGGGTTGCGGCTGAAGGGGCAGGGGAGTCTTCGGATGAAGCGTCCCGGCCGGAAGAAAAGTAAGGAAAGTAAGGATTGGGGGGAGTTATGAAGTTTAGACATTTTTTAGTGCTTGTGTTGCTCGCCGTCGCGTTCCAGCCGGCCTTTTCGCAGGCCGCGTCTGCTTCGCAGGCTGCGGCTTCGCAGGCTGCGGCTTTGCAAGCTGCGGCTTTTCAAGCCGGCACCGGCGATGTGGAAATAACGGAGCGGCATTTGCGGTGGGCGCACACGCTGGTCGCCCTTGAGCAGGCGGCCGCCGAAAGGCTCTCGCAGGCGCGGCAGTTTGTCGCCGGCGGGCAGGCCGCTTCGCAAGGCTTTTTGAACTGCGCCCTGGATGCGGAAAGCCGGCAGCAGATTCTCTCTGTTATTGGGCAGGCAAGGTGCGCGGTTGCCGCTCATGTGCGCAATTTTATCGCCGCCGGGCAGGCTTTTTCGCTGGGGCTTTTGAGTTGCGCCCTTGAATCGATGAACCGGGAGGAATCTCCGTCGATGACGGCGGAAGAGGCCGCTCCCTAAAAGGCGGCACGGGCGGGCAGGTTTACAGGGGAACTATGGGGTTTAGGCGCATTTTTTTATTTCTCATGATCGCGGCCGTAGCCCAGGCGGTTTTCCCGTCGAATGGCGCACCGGGTGGTGGCTACGGATTGGCGGCCCCGGCAATACTGGCCGGTGATGCGGCCGCAAGTGCGGCCGGCGATGATGCCCTGTCGGAGCGGCAGTTAAGTTTGGCCTTGCTTCTGGCCAGAATTGAGCGGGCGGTCTCTTCATGGTTCTTGCAGGTGCGGCAGTTTTTTTCCCGCCGCCCGGCCGCCGACGAAGTTGCTCCGTACGACTACCCGGTGTTTTTAGCCGAGGAAGCGGCCGCCGATGTCTCCGAGCCGGCTGAAAGGCGGGGCTTTTGGCAGTTTCTCCGTAGGAATTTGTCTTGGATATTTGTCTGGACTGTGAATATTTTTCTTTTGTGCCACATTTTCGCTTTGCGCAGAATGGTGAGCGATCTTCAGGATGCGCAGTGGGGGGCTGGTAAAGACAAGTCTTCCGAGTTCGGCAAAAACAAGGCCAAGCGTTATAAAAACAGCGACAACAAGGTGCGTTTTGCCGATGTGGCCGGCCAAAAAGACGCGAAATACGAGCTTGAAGAGGTTGTCTCCTTCTTGAAAAACCCGGGGAAGTTTACCAAAATGGGGGCAAAAATCCCCAAAGGCATCTTGCTTGTCGGGATGCCGGGCACCGGCAAGACGCTCATGGCTCGCTCGGTAGCCGGCGAGGCCGGCGTAGCTTTCTTCCATATATCCGGCTCGGACTTTGTCGAAATGTTTGTCGGCGTGGGCGCAAGCCGTATGCGCGACCTTTTCGCCGAAGCCAGACGCAGCGCCCCCTGCATCATTTTTATCGACGAGCTTGACTCGGTCGGCCGCGCGCGCGGCTCCGGCTACGGCGGCGGCAATGACGAGCGCGAACAGACGCTTAACCAAATGCTCGTCGAAATGGACGGCTTTGACGCGAAAGACGGGGTGATAATTCTGGCCGCCACAAACAGGCCGGACGTGCTGGACGCGGCGCTTTTGCGCCCTGGGCGTTTCGACCGGCAGGTGCTTATCGCCATGCCGGACATCAACGAGCGCGAGGCGGTGCTGGGCATTCACACCTCTAAAATCCCCCTTTCAAAAAGCGTCGATCTAAAGCGTGTTGCAAGGCTTACGCCGGGGATGAGCGGCGCGGACATAGCCAGCTTGGTGAACGAGGCGGCTCTGTTCGCGGTTCGCGCCGGGCGGGAAGAGGTGGTCATGGCCGATTTCGAGGAAGCCCGCGACAAAATCCTTATGGGCGTGGCCAGAAAGACCTTTGTCGTCTCCGAAAAGGAGCGGCGCATGACGGCCGTTCACGAGGCGGGGCACGCGCTCTTGCACTACTATCTTGAACACGCCGACCCCTTGCACAAGGTAACGATTGTCCCGCACGGGAACGCGCTGGGCATGGCCTTTTCCCTGCCGGGGGAAGACAGCTACAGCCGCTCGAGGGGCTGGATCGAAGACCGCATAGCGATCTGCTACGGGGGCTGGATTGCGGAAAATCTTTTTTACAACGAGACGACTACCGGCACGAAAAACGACATTATGCAGGCGACGGACATGGCGCGGAATATGGTCTGCGACTGGGGTATGGCGGCGGAGCTTGGGCCGGTGGCTTACGGGACGGAGGACGAGCCTGCATTTTTGGGCAAGGAGGCCGCCCGCACGAAGGATTACTCGGAGGCGACTGCCCGGCAGATCGACCTTGCGGTAAAGGAAATCCTCGACCGCTCACGGAGTCGCGCACAGGGGATTCTGGAAGTCCGCAAGGAAGCTTTGGAAAAATTGACCGAAGCGCTTATTGCAAGGGAAACTCTTGTCGATGATGAAATAAGGGAGATTCTTGGGCTGCCGGCATCGGACAGTTCTGTCTCCCTTAAAAACCCGGCATAGGCGGCGGGTTGCAGGTTAAAAAATTTCGGGCTTGGCCGGGGTGCGGACGGTTTCCGGGCAGGCCTTTTGGGATAGACATAAGGGGATTTATGAGGTTTCGGCATTTTTTCTTAGCGGTGGTTCTAACCGTCGCGTTCCAGCCGGTTTTTGCGCAGTCCGGCGGTTTCGGCTGGACAGACCCGGCGTTACGCGCCGGCGATGCGGCAATCGCGGCGCAGTACTTAAACTGGGCGCGGCAGGCGATTGACGAAGGCCGCTGGGCGCACGCGCTGGCGGCTCTTGAACGGGCGGCGGACTTTTCAAGCGCGTCGTCAGACCTTTCCTATCTTTTGGCTCTTGCCCGTTACCGGCAGGGTCAAAATCGCTTTACAGTGCTCGAAGCCTTGCAACGCGCCATAAGCACGGATTTGTGGACGCATTACTCGGCGGCGGACGCGCGGCTCTTGCAGGCGCGTCAGCTTGTCGCCATGCGCAATTATCACAATGCGCTTTCCGTTTTGGAGCTTGTCCCCCAAAGCGGCGACGAGGCGGCTTTGCGGCTGTTGGCCTTGCGCGGCATTGCCCTTTACCCGGCGCTGTATTACACCGACGGGGAGGCCGCCAATGAAGGGTTTTTATCCGGCGTATTGTACGCGATGAATCGCCACCCCAGAGACCCGCGCCCCTTGAGCATTTTCTTTGAATACGCCCTTGGCAACCCGCATGGCGTTTATGAAATACCGGCGGGCGCGTCCGGGGTTATGGACCTCGCTCTAAGGCGCTTGCCCTTCCTTTTGGAAGATGCCCCTCAGCTTGCATGGATGGCCGCCCCCTTTATCCGAGACCCCGAAGAAGCCCGCCGTCTTGTTGGCGCTTACAGGGCTATGGCCGCATCGGGCTTTCTGAACGGCGGTGCGCCGGTAAGCCCCGGTTCGATTCCGGTTGCCCTTAACTTGGGTTTGATCGACGACTGGCAGGCGATAGAGGAACTTTTCGGCGGCAGTCTGGCCGCCGGCGGCACCCCCGGCGCGGAACTGACCGTGGCAAAAAGCGTGTTAGACCAAACATGGAGCCTTCTGCGCGGGCACGACGGCAGGGAGCTTTTTACCGAGCGGCTGCTTTCGTTTACCGGGGTCATTACGCGGGGCGACAACGGGCGCATCGTGTCAAGGGCTTTTTACCAAGACGGCTCGCTTATGGAATACCAGCGCGATGCGAATAATTTTGGCATGACCGACTTTCGCATTGTTTTTGGGGGCGCAGGCGAGCCTTTGTACGCGGAAACCTTCGTTTTTCCGGATACCGCTATCGGAACGCCGGCCTTCTTGCCCGTAATCGCGGCGGCGGCCTTGGACGAGCGGCTAAGGGCGCGGGTCTTTTGGGAGCGTTATCCCTCGGTGCAAAGGGTGGAACTGGACGGCTCCGCTTACAATTTTCGCCCGGCCGACTTTCACTTTGCTCCTTTCAGTTTTTACGAGATTGGCGGGAGCGGCGTTTTTTCGGGCCTGCTCTTTCCTCGCGTGAACGATCAAAACACAAGGTTTGCCCGGCGCGCGCTGGTTATGGCCGCCGCCAGCATACACAGACCCAGCGCGGAGTTTCCGGGGGCTACGGAGATCGTCTATCTTGAGCAGGGGATTCCTCTGCGCTCTTTTGAAGAGTTGAACGGGGCTGTGGTTTCAATCACCGAATTCGAGGACGGCTTCCCGGTTGTTCAGCATATCGACTTGGATTTGGACGGCAGAATGGAAACCTTGCGCCGCTTTCAAAGGCCGCCTGCCGGCTCAGACTTTTTCGCTGTCGATTTAAGAAGTTTTATCGTGTCCTCCGTAAGCGACTGGAGGGGGGACGGGCGTTTTACAACGAGCAGGGTGTATCTGCAAGACGGTTCGGTTGTTTATTCATGGGACTTAGACGGGAGCGGCTACAGGGAGCACAGCGAAATAAGGAGATAGGGGAATCGCCGATTAGCTTGACGCTAATCATCGCTTCCAAAGCCTATTCCAAAAGCTGGTATTTTGTGATAATATATCCTATGGAAGGCTTTTTGAAAAAGTCGTAAAATAAAATAGGACTGTTTGCCGGCCTTGCGGCTTTCGGACAAGTCCGATAAGTAGGGTGTTAAATGAAACATAGCGGAACCATAGGATGCAGGGTGTTTTTTTATTTGTTATTGCCGGCGCTTGCTTTTCTTGTTTCATGCCAAAGTTCAGCGCCAGCGGGCGAGGGCGCCCGGACTCCGACTGCGGAGGTACGGCTTAACCAGATCAGAGAGCAAATTTCTGTAAATCCTGTTATGGCCATGAACCAAATTGGCATTTTCCGGGAAATGTACAGTCTTACTCGAAACGATTCAAGCGAAAACTGGACTGTCTTGGCTTCTTTGGAAGAAGACGCGCTGGAAGGTATGCATTCTTTTCTGGCAAACGCGGTGGAAGAAGAACGCTGGGACGACGCGGCTTCTTTGAACAGGTCGCTTTCCAGCTTGGGCTACGAATCGTATTTGGGCAGCGAGGCTGATTTTATCCTTGCCGGGGCGAAAAAAAATCTGGCGCAGGGCAACAATCTTGCGGCTTTTCTTTCCGCCGCCAGCGCCCACGTTTTAAGCCCCCTGGATTTTGAATCAAGTATGATGTTCCTTGAAAGGGCTGTCGAAGAGCGCCAGCGCCGGACGGCGAGTTTTTTCCTGACTGCCGCCGATAACGCGGCGGCCGCAAGCCCGGGCGCGATTCCCGCCGACTGGCGCATTTTTGCCGAAGAGACGGACTCGGTAACCGAAATGTTGCGCGGGGTCGGCACTGTCTTGGTAGACAGGGGCATGAGGGTCGAGTTCGGCCGGGCGATAACGGACAGGGTGATTGGCTCGGCCTTTTTCATCGATTCTTCCGGGCTTATGATTACCAACTACCATGTCATCTCCAGCGAGGTTGACACTAGGTTCCGGGGCAATACCCGCATTTCCGTGCGCATGGGCAATGCGGCCAGTCCCAGTGTGCCGGCTCGCGTTGTCGGCTGGGACAGGGCTTTGGACTTGGCTTTGCTTCAAGTGGATATGCGCCCGGACTTTGTCTTTTCCGTTGTGGACTGGATTGTCCCGGAGGCCGGCGACACGGTTCTGGCGATGGGGTCTCCTGCCGGGCTTGACAACACTGTTACGGCGGGGATTGTTTCCGCCTTGGGCAGGCGTTTTTTGCAGATTGGCGATGTTTACCAGATTGACGCGGCTGTCAACATGGGCAATTCCGGCGGGCCGGTTGTGGACAGCAGGGGTAGGCTTGTGGGGGTTGTCTTTGCCGGCATTCTTCACTTGCAGGGGCTTAACTTCGCGATTCCCGCCGAATGGCTTGTCGCGGCTCTTCCCGAAATGATGGGCGGCGGCCGGGCGCAGAGGCCTTGGCTGGGTCTTACTTTGAACGAAGGCTGGGGCGGGGCAGAGGTTATCTATGTTTCGCCAAACACTCCCGCTTGGCATCACCGGCTTCCCGAAGGGACGGTGATAACGGCGGTTAATGACAGGCAGGCGACTGCCCAGCAGGGGATGCTTATTCCGGTTTTGCAAGATGTGGTTTTTAGGACGAGGGTTGGCGAGCTTGTGGCCTTGGACACGCAGGGGCCTAATGGCGAGCGCGGCCGCCGGGTGGTTATGACGACTGTCCGCCCCGAGTTGCCGCTTTTGGAGGCCGCCCGGCTGGACAGCAGGGAGCGCATTGTCGCGCCGCTGTTCGGCATGGTTCTGACTCCTTTTGGCACACGGGGTTTGTTCTCGCCGAACTTTGTGGTAAGCCGCGTGGTGCGCGGCTCGATTGCAGACGAGGCGGGCATCTCCGAGCACGACCCGATTTCCATAAGGCGGCTTCGTTTGCTGGAAGACAGCGGGTTTGCCGTTCTGGAGGTTTCCGTGCAAAAGCGGCGTATGGGTTTTGTCTCGATAAATATGCAGCTTCCGGCATGGCTCGATTCGCCTGACACTTTGTAGCCGAAGCGCATGGCAGAACCTTATTCCCCCGGCTCTCTTCTTGGGGCTGTCTCGAAAAAGCAGTACGTCGTTCGGGAGCGGGGGATCGAAATTCTCGTTAAGCCCATTCCCGACGACGACCGCCCGGGCGCGATGGACAAGCGGCTTCTTAAAGTAACGCTTCCTATTGTTAGCGGTTTTCGCGGCCTGCTTGTTTCTTTGTTTTATCCGCTTGCTTTGCGCAGTCGCAATCCGAAAAAGCTGGCCGCTTTTATGCGGCGTTTTTTTAAGAGCAAGCAGAGTCTTCCTCTTGCGCACGATGTGGAGGTGCGGCACGCTATCGTAAATTCTGATAAACGGCAGGTTCCGATTCGTATCTATTCTGTTCGCGGCGAAGGGGCGCCCGGCGAAGGTGCACCCGGCGGGGGGCTTTTGCCTGTGTTTTACTATCTGCACGGCGGGGGTTTTGCGGCGGGG
>JGI24700J35501_10930591_pt1 | contig 16330 bp, 14 predicted proteins | sample TergutTh196P1_FD_35501 | JGI IMG/M metagenome (IMG submission 35501)
CGGCGTTCATTGCGAAGGTTGCACAGGAAAAAGGAGAAGGAACTCATGAGGTTTTGTTGTCTTCTAACATTCCCCACCGTGTGATATTAACAAATGGTAAGGAATACACAGGCACCCATGCAAGGATCATTGTAAATCCAGACGGAAGTGTCAAGACGGCGTATCCGTTTAATCGACTGTTTTTAAATAGATAGGTTCATCTAGTGTAGAAAAAAAGAAGGTAAACGAGGTATGACGCATTAAGAGAACAAAATATCAGAAGCATTGAAGAGTAAAAAAATCGAAGTCAGCCATGTCAGGTTGATTTCGATTTTTTAATTGCTTTCGGGTCATCACGCATTACTTCCCAGTTGAACCAAATGCACCTTCGCCGCGTTCAGATGCCATTTTTTGCAGTTCGTCATCAGGTATTTCTTCGATGTCAAGCTTGGGCACAACGACCATTAAGCATTGGGCAATGGCTTTTTCATAAGGGTACACGATGGCTTGTTCAAAATGCTTCGCCACATGTTTTTTTGCAATGACCAATGTTTGGGCATTGTGATTCGTCACGGGAATGAACCACTGACCACGGTACCCTGAATCGATGACACCCGCGCGTTGTCCCATGCCTTTAACCCCTGTTGAGCCACGTTCTTTGATGATGGCAACATAGTCAGAAGAAAATGCTGATGCAATGCCTGTTGGGACAAGTTTTGTCTCATGAGGATCAAGTAATAAATAGTCATCTTCAAAACATGCATAAATATCAAATGCGCCATCCTCGTCTCGTTTAGATGGAATGACCGCTTCTGCTGTCACTTTAGAAAAATAAATCTTGTCGTTCATACATGGCCTCCTATAAATGCAACACGCGATTTTTAATCTCAGCTGTTTTACCCCGGTTCCAGAAGTTATCGCCTAAATAACCACAAGTCCGACGAATCACATTCATTTTTGACAAATCCGTGTTCCCACAGTTGGGACATTTCCATGTCAATTCATCAGTTATTTCGATTTCACCTTCATAGGCACATTGATGACAGCAGTCTGATTTGGTATTAAATTCCGCATATTGAATGTGATGGTAAATATAATTAATGAGCTGTTTTAATGCATCAATGTTGTGAAGCATGTTGGGAATTTCAATATAAGAAATACAGCCACCTGTTGAAATGGATTGAAATTGTGCTTCAAATTGTAATTTAGCAAAGGCATCAATTTTTTCACGGACATCTACATGGTAACTGTTCGTATAATAGCCTTTATCTGTCACATCTTTAAGTTCACCATATTTCATGAGATCAATTTTGGCAAATCGATAACAGAGTGATTCTGCCGGTGTGCCGTATAAGCCAAATCCAATCCCTGTTGCTTCTTTCCATTTTTCAACAGTTGTGTGAAGGTATTTCATCAATTTAATGGCAAATTCTTCACCGCGTTTTTCAACATGCGAGACACCAGTCATCAACTTCGTTAATTCATAAAGCCCGATGTATCCCAGCGAAATGGTTGAATAACCCCCTGTTAATAAGTCATCAATGACTTGACCGGGTGCTAAGCGTGCGATGGCACCGTATTGCCAATGAATCGGTGATTCATCAGACAATGTGCCTTTTAAAGCGTCATGTTTACACATCAAAGCCTCGTAGCATAAGCTGAGTCGGTTATCGAGGAGTGACCAAAAACGACCTTCATCTCCACCTGCGATGATACCGATTTGTGGCAAATTCAAGCTGACAACCCCTTGATTAAAACGACCTTCAAATTGATAATGCCCGTTATCATCTTTCCATGGCGATAAAAAGCTGCGACAACCCATTGGCGCAAAAACATTACCTTCGTAAATGTTGCGCATTTCTTTGGCAGAAATATAGTCTGGATAGAGACGTTTGGCACTGCACTCAGCCGCAAGCGTCGTCAAGTCATCGTAGGCACCACCTTCTAAACAGTTGTGTTCATGTAAGACATAAACGAGTTTCGGAAAAGCAGGTGTGGTATAAATGCCTTTTTCATTTTTAATACCGACCATCCGTTGACGCAATATTTCTTCAATAATGGCTGCCACTTCTGGCGCGTATTCATCTTGGGTATCCATATTCAAAAATAACGTGACGAAAGGACTTTGACCATTCGTTGTCATGAGTGTGTTAATTTGATACTGAATGGTTTGAACGCCAGCGGTCAACTCTTTTTGCGTGAGTCGTTCAATGGTTTGCTCCAGTTCTGTTTCGTCGCGAATGGTCGTTTTAAGTAGCGCATGATATTTCTGGCGACTCAGTCGCAAATACTTACCCAAATGACGAATATCGATGGATTGTCCCCCGTACTGGCTACTGGCGACTTGGGCAATGATTTGAGTCATGACGGTACATGCCACTTGGAAACTTTTCGGTGTTTCAATCATTCTTTTGTTAATGACCGTACCGTGATCGAACATGTCTTGAAGGTTGATTAAGCAACAGTTGAAAATGGATTGCATGAAATAGTCCATGTCATGAAAGTGCAAAACCCCTTCATCATGGGCTTGTACAATGCGTGCTGGTAATTTGAGTCTGCGCGTGATGTCTTTTGAGACTTCACCTGCAATCAAGTCGCGTTGCGTCGAAGCAATTAATGGGTTTTTATTGGAGTTTTCTTCCATGACATCTTCGTTTGCAAAGTTGACCAAGCTTAAAATGCTGTCATCCGACGTATTGGCTTGCCGTTTAAACTGTTGAATCGCACGGTACCCTTCATAGGCACGAGCGGTTGCTTTATGGTCCCTTTCTGACAACTTTCTAAAGACGGATTCTTCAATGCGAGAAATAGAGGGCGTTTGCCCAGATTCTACGTATCCTTGTTCAATTTCTTTGGCGACTTCATGGGCAATTTTTTCATTCACAATGCCACTGCCGTAGCGCATGGCTTTTAAAATTGCTTCTGAAATTTTTGAAGCATCGAAAGGTACTTTACTGCCATCTCTTTTAATTATATCCATATCATTCACTCCATCTTCACTTTAAACGTCTCGACTTGTGGCCCATCCTTCGTTAAAATTAAGCAAAGGAAATGAACAAATAGCGACGACGTTCGTCGTAACCCATTGCTAATATTATACTTGATTTCAGGCTTTTTTACAACTCCAATAAAAAAAGAAGGAAGGTACAGCACCATTCTCCCTTCTTTTGACATATTTCGATTTTTAAGCATTTTCCTATTTGGATTCTTGTCGAATATTGTCGTTTAATCTTCTTAATCGGAACAAATCAATTCGTTTTAGCAACAAATTTGATACTTTTAGCAGAAAATTCTTAAAAGCGGTTGACTTTAATTGTGGCCTGTGATAGAATTTGAGACATATTATTCAAAGCATCTACATGAGTTGACAAGCTTATTTAAAACGTGTCAATTGCTTGGCAAATTGCTTTTCGATTTGTCGAAATAAAGGTCTGGATGGGCTTACCATGTTCAACCAAGCCATACTGAACGTTGGGAGCTGTCCGTCTGCTAAATTTTCATCAGGTTCAATGATGAGCCATTCATAATCGGGTTCCTTGAGTAGAATCACGAGGACGTCGTCCCAGATATGCTGGCTACGCCAGCGATTGAATCGACGATTAATCGCTTTGTACTTGCCGTATTTAGGTGGTAGCTGGTGCCATGGGGACTTGGTTCTGAGGATGTACAAGCAAGCATTAACAAAAAGTCGGTTGTCATTGGCATTTGCGCCACCCCAGTCACCTAACCTCGCGTTAATGATCGGGTCGATTTTTTCCCATTGTCGATCTGTTAAATCCCATTGTTGATCTGTTAAATGTTGTGATGAATCCATTCGTTATCTCCTTGATTTATGATTTTAGGTAAATGATAGAGTTGGAAGTTTTATGTAGACAATTATACTAGAAATGGGCACAGATTACAACCTAAAATTCGTCTTTTATTTCATTTTCAGCATTGGACGACAGCTCTATCATTGACATGTCGCCGTTTTTATCGCCCATCTTTTGAATTTGAAGGGGTTCGAAAAAGGGTCAAAGCAGGTTATCGAAAGATAAAAAATATCTTTCATGTCAATCTTTGTGCTTTCTTGTTTAAATTAAAATCGGTTTCTCGACTTTTGCGTGCATGTTATACCAATTTTTGGCATCTTGTACCAATGACCCTTCAAAGTGGTTGATTTAAATGAGAGAAATTGATATGATTTGACGTATAGATTCGCAGTAGACTGTGTAGATCTCATTTTTGAATATAGTTTACCCTTAGCAATTTAATTTCATACACCATTAGGAGTGATCATGTTATGTCAATAATCAAACAAACGAACAGGACGATGGATTTCCATTGTTACAATCCAGAGAAGCCAGATTTAATTACGCTGATTGGTGAAGTTAAAGGCATTGATAGCTTAGAAGATGAAAAGATCAATGAAATCAACGACAAGTTATTGGTGAAAAACTTTGATGAATTTATGGATAAATTTGCACCGGTCGTCTATTCGTTTTTCAATGCAACAGATCAAAGTGTCAGTTACGCTTTGAAAAAGCCAGAAGGCGTGGATCCAGCGACGATTACAGAAATTCCGTTAACGCTCGACAATGATTTTTTAAAAATGATCATGACCATGTTAGATGCAAGAGGTGGTGCAGGTCAACGAAATGCAGATTTTAATTTTGAAAATGTCACAAATATGATTAGTCCTGAAAAAGTCATGGATGATATTAGACAAACCCGTAAAGAAATTCATTATTTGTATGATCAACATGAAGCATTAGAAGACGGAGACCCAAAGAAATTAGACATTGCTGATAAGCTCAACGATAAGTTTGAATCCGCATCAAAAAATTACAACAACATCATGACCATGTTGCCTTTGGCCATCGAAGACATTAAAACAAGACTTTTGTTAGGCGCCTCAGGTGGTGAAGGGAAAGCAGCTGAAGTGGTCGCAGGTGTTTTAACCATTGGTGATGAAGGCGAGCTTAAAATCATTGAAGCACCTAAAGCGGAATCCACTGATTTGGTCCTCATTGATGACACGCAAAACGTGGCGTTAGCTGAACATTTTGCTGAAGATTATGAAGAAGTATCCGATGCACCGACTGCTTATGTGAAAGACTTGGTTGTTCGCACCTTTGCACCATTGCCGGCAACGACGCAAAGCGGCATCAATCATGCTCAAGAAGTCGCCAACTACAATGGCTATCTCACATTTTATAAGCAAGCAAAAGATGACTTTGTCAAAACAGTCAAACCATTGGTTGAAAAAATCGCCGGTGTGAAATTGTTTTTTGATCAATATCGCACGCAAAACAAAGTCGCCCCGCCTAAATTGTTGGTGGTCAATACCCCACTTGAAATGTTAACAAAAGCAGGCAATTTGCCAAGACTGGAAAAATATTTAAACACGGTTAACAATAAAAATGACTTTGAGAACACGGTATGGTTTGGGATTGTTTCAGGTGTTGCCCTCGACGGTGAAGATAAAGTCCAAAATCGCCGCCAACGTTTTAAAGGAAATGACAAAGCGCAAAAAAATGTTGAAAATACGATGTTCACTTTAGGTAGTTTGCTCAATGTGTTAAAAGATTACAAAGTGCAATTGTTTTTTAACTTTGAAACGAGTGAAGAAACGACTTTTGATGGGTTGGCCACAAAAGGTGCAGAGCTGTACATTGAAAAATGTGCACCGCTTGCGAAAAGGACGTTGAGTGCTTACGCCATTCCATGTTATCCGAATTTCACCATTGTGCCGAAAAACAAAAGCGGTGTGTTGCTCGACCGTAAAATGGTTCACACAGAAGAAGGCGTCGCCTTGTCACAAGAAAAAGAAGATTACATGCGCTTGTGGTTAGAAGGCATTTATGTCGGAGCAGCTTATGTAGCTGCTGGGATCACCGCTTCGTGGCAATGTCCAGGATTTTTAAAGTCTCACTTCAGAGACATTACGATGGATACCCCAGGTGTTCGTTTCGATGTGGAAGCAAAAGACCATGGCTTACGCGTCTTAACGAGCATGGCCAAAGAAATCTCTGGGTTCACAAGCAGCGTTAAAAATGAAATCAACCGTTTAAACTTCGGCTTTTGCTTTGCGAGTGAAAATGCCACTTACAATGGCAACACTGTCGGTAATGTCTCCGTTTACAAAGCACGTACCTTGGCTGAAGGCAACAACGGCTATGAAGAGATTTACAAAACCTTAGTTTCGACTTATATTGAACGCGTCCTTCGCTACCAAAGCAATGACTTCAAGATGGATAACATCATGCACTTCTTTAGCAACAACCCGAACAGTACAAGAAGCAAGTGGTTAAATTCGACAGACAGCGTCAATGCCATTATCCAAGAAGGCGATGATCTAGGTTACACCATTGATGACAAGCAAACTGTTTGTGCAGTTGACTTGGTGTTTAATGGCAATGTGAAGAACTTAGAAGTGGAAATTAATAAAACAGTTAGTCAAGCTGGGTAGGCCAGCAACAAGGGGGAGGGGAAACCCTGTTTGATTAAAATCAATTGAAAGGAGGTCATGATGATGAAAACACCAAAGCTATTATTGTGGAAACTAAATAAGCCCGAGCCCGGATTCCAAATTCGTCGGTTATTTTGATTAAAATCAATATTTGAAAGGAGGTCATGAGCATGAAAAAACCACCGCTACCACCGCTACCGATTCCGACTCCATTCTTGTTGAAACTTATCCGTGGGCGGGTATAAGACAGAAGGCGTTTATCTATCCAAGCGTCAAATGAAAAGGGAGGAATTCCAATGTTCTTCGGATTGCTACATTATGGGGTTAAAAGATTTTTATAACATGAGTCAAGCTGGGTAGACCAGTAACGAGGAGAAGCGGGAAACGCTGTTTGACTCAAATAAATTTAAGGGAGGAATTCCAATGGGATTCACATTAAAAGTTTCAGGTCCAAATGAAGTAGATTTAGGAATTGATCACATCTTAACGGTGTCATTCGACATGGATACACCAAATGATTCAAATGCGCGTTCAACAGACATGAATGCAACACTCTGTATAACGGGTAAAATTTTAACACCACTAGACGGTGCTGCAGCAGATAGCTCAATCAACATTGCCAAGTGGTCGAAAATACCGGCAGAAGATTTAACTGCTTATCGTAACCTAGAAATCGAAGTGATCAACTCAAGTCAGATGATTCGTAAATTTACGTTTCCTCATGCCTTCGTTGTTGATTATACAGAAGATTTCGGAAGTGGAGAAGGTGTTGGTACCTTTACACTTAAAGTGCGTCAGAAAAAAGACAAGACTGATCTTGTTTCCATTGAAGGCGGATGGGCATTATAATCGACAGCTAAACAGAAGATGTGCATAAAAACTTCGATTTTTATGCACATTTTCCAAATTTTATGACGTGTTATCCAAGCTGCAGGCGATCAAGGAGCGGCTCACAACAATCAACTATTTATGCCTTTAACAACCCGATCATGTTTTTAAAGGCATATGTAGGGGATACGAACTGCCATGACAGAACAAATAGCAAGTGGTCGCACACTTTGCTGGTGTGTAAAAGGCGATTTTTAGTGAGGCGTGCTTTTTATTTGTTTGTCGTGTCTGAATCAACCGTGCAAATGAGGGATAGAAAATGAAGTATTATGATGTGTTAGGTGTGAAAAAAGACGCAACGATAGATGAGATCAAACGTGCTTATCGACAGTTGGCGAAAAAGTATCACCCTGATAAAAATTTAGGCAATGCGCAAGCAGCGAAGCGTTTTGTTGACATTGCGGCTGCTTATGAAGTGTTAAGCGATGATGAGAAGCGGAAAGCTTATGATGAAAAGTTGGCGATGGGTGAGCGAAATCCACGTTCAAAAAGTCGAGAACAGGCAAGTACGACGCGTGTGAATCCGATGGGTATGAATGACTTTGAAAACTTTTTTGGTTTTACAACAAGCGGTGATAAAGTCGTGCCAACTGATAAGCAGTCAACGTCAAAGCATCAAAAGCATCCACTTGATACAACGCAAATGTTTGAAAGATTTTTTGGAAAGTGAGCGGGATACATGTGAAATCAAAACTAATCATGATAATTGATGTGCTGATCTTTTTACTACTGATCGTGATCCTCGTCTTCTTATTTATCAATGACCATCATTGGCTGCAACAATTGATTATTGGCCTTTCATTGGGATCTTGGCTGTGTTATTTGCTGGTGAAGTATGCGAAAAAAAGACCGCGGTCAACCCTTAAACGGATCCAGTTGTTAAATGAACAAGAAGATGTGATCAAAGAATGGTACATCAGAGATGAGCAAGGATTGGTCATTGGGAAAAATTTTCAAAATCAACTCGTTGATCTTGATTTAACCGATGCTGATTATGCCGTGCTCATTGAAAAACAGCATGCTTTGCTTAATTGTGTCGATGGCAAGTGGTTTTTAGAAGATTTAGGCAGTCGCAACGGGGTCGGTGTGAAAAAAGTACAAGCAGCTTATGTTCAACGGTTAGAACGAGAAGAAGTCGTACCTGTTGAATCAGGTGATCGGATTTATATTGCCAAATCAGTTTTACAGTTATGAAATAAAAAGACGTTTAAAGGAAGTGTGTATGAATGGCTGGTGGCTTAATTAGATGTAATTCGGGGCATGTTTTTTCATCGAGAAGGTATGGGAATATTTGTCCGTATTGTAATGTGACGGTGAGAGATGATCAAAACAACCAATTGGCGCAACATGAAAATGGAAATTTTGATGAGGATTTAGCCTATGCAGGTGAGTTGGAAGTCATTGATCCCGTGGTTGGGTGGCTCGTTTGTATTGATGGGCCACAAATGGGGCGTGATTATCGGATCATGGCAGAGAAAAATTTTATTGGTCGTGCAGAAGACATGCATATCCAAATTTTAGGAGATAACAAAATATCCAGACGAAATCATGCGATTATCGCTTATGATCCATTAAAGCGTAATACATTGATTTTACCAGGTGATTCATCAGGGCTTGCTTATCATAACAATGAAGCTGTTTATCAACCTGTTGAATTAAATCAATACGATGTGATCCAATTAGGCGGGAGTAAATTTTTATTTATGCCACTTTGTGGTGAGCATTTTGAGTGGGACAGTGTGAAAGAGGGCAATTACCCGACGCCACTGGGTTCTACAGGTGATGAGTCGTGATGCTCTATGTCCTCATCTTCTGCCTGGTGATGTTATTAGCGTTAAGATTTCTTTACTTAGGTAAAAAGCGAGACAGGTTTAAAATGGCTGCCACGACATTTGGAGAAGGGGGCGTTGAACCCCTCATCCTTCAAAAAGAAAAAGAATGTCTCGTGATTGTGACAGATCCAATAGGAGATAGCCGCATTGGCGCATCTGCTTGCGTCATTGCCAAACAAATCATTGAGGCTTTTTTTGAAACACAGACACCGAGTGTTTCGCCACATGGCTTTTTAAAGAAAGCGTGTTTTTTAGCGCATCGTGGCATTAGCGAACAAATGAATGCCAACAGTGGTGGATGTAGCATCGCTTTGATTTATCTCAATGGGAAGCAATTGAACTATGCCAGCGTAGGTGATGTTGGGATTTATGTCTGCGATGATGAATTGAAACGACTTAATCCATTAGATTTGTATAAGTATCAACTGCGTCACCGGGTCCTTGAGCGTAAAATCAGTGAAGAACAGTTGACTCACAACCCGTTAAGAAATGAATTAACAGCGTATCTCGGCCATGAGCATTTAAAAAAAGTCAATTTGAACGACAACTTCATGACAGTCGTTAAAAAGGATACATTGTTAATCATGACGAAAGCGATTTATGATGTTGTGGCCCCTTTGGAGGTCGAACGGATTCTTTTTTCAAAAGGAACGCCGGGTCAAAAGATGGATCTTTTAGCAGCCATTTATCATGAACAAAAGCCCGCTCATGAAAGAAAGAAATTAACAGCCAGTGCAGTCATGATGGCACAGTTTAAGTAGCTGGGTCACAACATGTTGTGCCGCACGAGACAGTAAGTTTGGGTATAAGTTTGGGTAAAGGAGAACACAGGCGATGAGAAAACAAAACAGTGACTTTAAAACGTCATTTTTATCTGAAGTTGGGACACAGCTTGAAAATCGTGATTATCATGGCTTTGTTGAGCTGGATGATTTTGCTTGTTGGGTCGTGGCAGATGGGATTGATGAATGCGAGCATAAAAAAAGTGCGGTGTTGGCTGTTCAAGCGGTGCTTGCTGCCTTTACAAAAAAGCCAGGGATGTCAAAAAGGCATCTTCATCACTATTTAACGACCGCACATCGGTTTTTAAGGCATGAAAGTACCAAAGTTAGGTTAAAAGCCAGTGTGATGGTTGTTGTTACCGATTATGTGAAGTTGCGGTATGCGCATGCTGGAAATGTGCGGCTGCAAATGATATCAGAAGATTTATTGCGCCTTGAAAGTGACGATCACAGTTATTACCAACAAAAGTTAGCGGATGGCACTTATCCTGTGGATCGTTCTGTTGGTTTTGAAGAGCGGAATAATTTGATTAACTATGTGGGCATTCCGAAAGGCTTTCGTTTAAAAGCGTCTAAAAAGTACAAATTAGCTGAAATGGAAACCATCTTGATCACAACTGTTGGGTTTTGGGAACAGGTGCGAACGATTGAAGTCATTGATGGTTTAGCCGAAACGAAAGATCCGAAAGAAGCAACGGATAACTTAGAAGATCAACTGTTGAGTAAGCAAGCCCAAAAGTTAAATAATTACACCATTGCCGCCATTTTTGTGAATAAACTATTTCTCAAGGAAAAGAAATGGTGGCCCATCATTAAACGGGTGTTACTCATTTTAATTCCGATTTTGATGATTCTTGGTATTTGGCTGTTTATGCGTCACCGTCAAAACCGAATACAACGGGAGTTAACAGCGCAATTGGTGGTGTACAAGCTGGCAGGTGATGATTACATCATCCACGGTAGTTTTGCCCGTGCATTAGAACAGTACAGTGCAGCCGTGGCGTTGTTACCAAGCATTAGACAGTTTGATGAAGCGGAATTGTTGCGGTTAAAGCATCGTCTGAATCAGCTTATTGTCGACGGCTATGCCAGTGTTGAACGTGAAGATTTTGAACGTGCGCGTGATTATTTTATTCGCGCCCGTCATTATTTAATTGAACATGGTGCGACCCTTCCCATTTTCGAAAGTGGTCATCTTATTGCTCAAATTGACTACATTGGGACCCGGTTGTATGTGGATGAACTCCTTACATTAGGTGATTTACAAGTTGGACTCGGTCAGTATAGTCGGGCGCTTGAAACGTATCGGATGGCGAGAACCGTCGTCATTGGCTTGAATAATTTGAACTTGATGCAACGCTTAAACATTAGCATTGACACAGCGCAAGCCCTTTATGATGATGCCAATGAATCGTTGGCAAGAGCCGCTGCTGCTGAAGCAACGCAGCAAGCAGAAGATACAGAAGGCTTAGCACCAGAAGCGTTAGCGTCACTGTTCGAAGGCATTGCCCGTATTTATGACGATGCAGGTTTGAGAGAAGAAGCAGCACGGATGCGAATGCGTGCCCATGACATTAGAGAAGATGCAGAAGCGTCTGATTTCTTAGAACAACAACAATTGGCAACAGAACTCGAAGCGCAAGGTGATGCAGCTTTAATGGTGAGGGATTACCAAGGGGCTTTGGCCTACTATCAAGCGGCAGAACGGATTTACCGTGCCATTAACTCAGAATTTAACATCACGTTGATTACACAGAAGATCCTCGCAGTGAATGATTTGATTCAAGCAGAAGAACGTCAAATACCGGCGCCTCAGACACCCCCCGTTCAGCAGCCGGCGCCGACATCACCGCCTGCAACCCCTCCCACTGATCCGCCGCCTACGTCACCACCAACTAGCGCAACAGAAGCGACACGACCAGCGCTACAAGTGCGTGATTGGCAAGCCCTATTAGAGGAAAAACAGCTATTGGTTCAAAGACAAGAAAGGAATTGAAAAGAAAGGCGGTCATTGAAATGAAGGAACACTGGCAAGAAAGGTTGTTAAAAATTGAAGACTTAACGGAACGACGTCTCTTACGAGGCGTCCTTTTGGCTGCTTTTGAAAACATCGAAACGTATACAGATCAACAGCTGGCAGCCATTAAACAGCGTGTCTTTGATGAAAGCAAACCAGATCATGATCAGTTTAACATTTATACATCAGTTGTCAGTATCGATGACTACGATCCCATTAATGACTTTTTGTTTCCCATGGATGAATCAGATTTAAAAGAATTGCCTTTTGATGCAACAGTCATTACCGAAATGGCGCAAGCAGGAGAAAAACCCATTTTAGGCAAGCTTTATTTTGAACTGGATCATTTAATGCTAAAAGAGATTCACCACAGTTTGCAGGGTCGTACCTTTAAAGGTCACCTTCAAACAAATCGTGATGACTACCCCATTGAAGTGAGTTTAACACCGTTTACTGGGTATCAACAGCAAATTGAACGGTTATATGGGTTGTACTTAGAAAATAATATTCCGTGGCGCACCGTGTTGCATCCGAGTATTCATAAATTCATTGAGATCCGCTTGGAAACAACCCTTGAATTTAGGAAGCAAGAAAAAATTGAAGCCATTACCTTGCAATTGGAAGAATTGGAAACGCATCAACAAATTAATCACATCCCGCTTTGGAACATTAAAACGAAGCCCTTTACTAATCAAGGCTTTCCCATGCCAGCAGGCGATCGCATCAATTATGAACATGTTTTGATGTTTGAAGAAGACATTCGCAAACAAGGGTATCTCATCGACAGTGCGTCAGAAGCGGATGGTGTCATTAATACCCGTTTAGAAGCAGATCGACTGATTTTAATTTCATCGAAAGATTTGATTTCCAAATGGAAATTGTGGATCATCGTCAACCCATTAGAAACGGATTTAACCCTTCCCCACTTAACGAGCAATCGGAAAATTGAATCCTTTATCGACCATTTTGCCAGTCGTACCAGTCGTGTCATTCGGACTTTAGGTGAAATCCATCGCTTGGCTAACTTATTTACTGATGTCACGACCTTAACGTTAATTGACATGAAGATCACGGCTCATCATCACGTTAAAAGTGAAACGTATCCACTCAATCCATTCATTAAAGATGACATCCGAAAAGATGACGCCAAAAGCATCATGCATTTAACCTTTCAAACCGATACGCTAACGCCTTATACCCGAGACTACATGAGCTTTCTTACCTCGGAAATCAATCTCTATTTTCCAGAATACCACTGTGTAGGTGAGTTGTTATGAAATACATTTGGGAACTCATTGCAAAGGCGAAAGGAAAAGGCCTCCAACCAACCGATTTAACCTTTTTGCCCACGAAAGACTTTTCACCTTATTTAGAACTCAACTTTGAAGATTTAAACGATGATACGGTACCGACCGTCGCAGAAGTCAATCCGTACTATCGCTTCCTCACTGTCTTTAAAGATTATTTCGACCCTGATTACCACGGTGACGTGACCATTCGTCATGAGCTGTTCAATTTGATTTGTCATTACTTGGCTGAACTTGATACCTATATGGGCATGACGAAGCGGGAATACGAACTCCTCTTTGTCATCCATGACATCGAACAAGGCCTTTACGGACATCGCATTCGTGACGGGTTTTCATTATTTGATTGGCTAGAAAAAAAAGTGGTGGCCGAAAATTTATTGCGGTTGTATACATTAGGTGAAGGCATTTACTTATTTGATGACACCGTACGAAAACTATACAAAAAAGCCACCATTTACGGCAACCTCACTGATAAAGATGTGCTCATGGTCCATCTCTTAGTCGAAGAAAGCGACGTCCATACCCGTCGCATCCAATGCTTAAAAAACATTTTCCTCGCTTGCCAATACGACGTCGACATTTACTGGATCCACCTCTTCGGCATTATGGGCATCGATGGTGCGATGAAACAAGGCGAAATGGTGATGTATTAAAGTGGAAATTTGGGGTGGGATGGAGGTGATAAAATGCGTGATTTTGACTTGAAACTTGCGAAGAGATTTAAAGCGATGAATCAGCAAAAGGATCAACAGATGCGTGAAAGTGAACAAGGCGAAGCTTTGACAGACGGCTCTGTTTCTCATGTCGAAAAAGCCACTGACTATCAAGACTTTATTCCTCAAATTAAAAAAAATCGCGTCAGGTTGAATCGGCAAAATTATACGTTTGACGTATATGATTTTTTTGATCAAAAAATCAAATTAAGTTTGCGTCGCAATCATTTTAGACCGCTATTTGATGAAAAAGAGGATCAAAAAGTTCAATTTTATCATGAACAAGGGAGCTTTTTTCACATGAGTTTGCATGAACGACCGATGCCGTACAAGAGCTTGATTTTTTATCAATTAGATTTGCTACAGCATTATAAAGAGATTAATGTCCCCGTTACGTGGTTAAAATCAGAGCAAACAGACGATGTCTTGTATGTGCGTTATCGGATTGTCGCAAAGGATGGCCCTTACCACATGATTCGCTTTTCGGGCGCAATCACAGATCACCTTTCTTTCGATGGTAGTTTTATTGTGCCAGAAGGGGAGCAACAACAATGGTTATCTGTTTATGAGGCAAGTTTGCATTTAATCAAAATAACGAAAGAGGTGGAGTGAAAACATGGAAGCTTTAACTTATGAACAGTTGCGTACAAACATTGAACAAATCGCCGACATTTATGACTTCAAAATCATCAATGACATCAATGAACATGCGACATTGAAATTAACAGGCATTTTGAGAAATGAAGCGGGTTCTAATTTTGTCAATCAGCTGAGAAATCATGCGCCCATTCAACTCTTTTACAAGCGTGAAGACCGGAGAAACTGGTTGTTTTGCGGCGTCATAACGATGTCAAAAGTGGTCTTTGAAACAGATGTTCATCTCGTTGAAATTGAAGCTAAAAGCAATACGTATTTGCTGGACATTGAGCAAAAGTCTCGCTCATTCCAAGACAGAAATCAAGATGTTCATCAATTGATCGAAGCTGTGCTAGTCGACTATGAAACGCCCTTTTTAACCATCGAACTGCCGCATCAACCGATTAATCAAATACGCATTCAATATCAAGAAACAGACTATCAGTTTATTAAACGCATTGCGTCCCTTTTCAATCAAGGGATTGTTGCGAATGTCCAAGTGCCAAGTATCGGACTTTCAGTCGGGATGAGACAAAATAGGCACGGTGTAGAAGTCGATTTTAAAAAGGTGACTTTTTCATCCCAGCTGGCAAAATTTGATCACATGAAAAGAAACTTCATTCCCAACCTACGAGAAACTGATTTTCTTGTTCAAGAAGGGTCGAGCTATGATGTATTAGCATTGGGGCAAACTGTCGCTTTAAACGGTGACATGCAAATGGTGAGCAAAGCCACTTATCAATTGACACAAGGACTTGTAGAAGGGCATTATTGTTTACAACCGTTTAATGGGGCACAACAAATGAGCCTCTACAATGAAGCGTTAACAGGAACGTCGCATCCTGGCACTGTTTTAGCGGTTTCTCGTGATCAAGTGAAGGTGCATCTGGAGATGGATGAACGGCAAGATGTCGAAACAGCCGTGTTATTGCCTTATTCAACCATGGCAGCATCTGAAGATGGCAGTGGTTGGTATTTTATGCCACAACCTGGCGATCAAGTGCGTGTTTACTTACCCACACATGATGAAGATCAAGCCTTTGCTAGTAGCGCCATTAGTAAACATCTGCCACCAGCTGCACCCGTTGTTCATGATGCCAGTAGTGTTCAATCAAATGGGACGCATATCGGCGTATCAGGGGCCGCGGGAGCAAAGCAAGTTGATCGTCTGTCTGATCCAACGACCCGGTTTATTTGTTCAGTGACAGGCCATGAGATCAGGTTGACAAAAGAAGGCATCGTCATGCAAACGGCTGATGGAACGGCTCAACTGACGCTCATGAATGATGGGAATGTGCGTCTCTTTGGGCAAAAAAGCATTGCTGTGACAGCGACTGAAGACATCACCATTCGCGCGGGTCGAGAACTGTTGATCAGTGCGACGGAGTCTATTAAAATTGAATGTGAAGCAAACAGCAGCATTGCGTTGGATAAGGCAGGTAAGACGACGCTAAAAGGCTTTGAAATCAAATCGAATTGAATTTGTTTTAACGTGTTAGACATAAGGATGAGGTGAAAAAGATGGTGAGTGACATGATGAAGAAAGGGTTACTGATAGGAGCTGGTTTGGCTTTTATCGCACTATTAAGCGGCTGTTTTGGAAGAGGTTCATTTTTAACGGAGGAAGATGCGTTGGCGAATTTAGACATGCATTTTCCAGATCGGACGTTTGAAGTGGTAGAAGCAAGACGTAGAGGAAAGGGTTTCGACGGGATCGGTGCA
>JGI24700J35501_10930590_pt1 | contig 16328 bp, 18 predicted proteins | sample TergutTh196P1_FD_35501 | JGI IMG/M metagenome (IMG submission 35501)
TGACGTGTGAATACGACCTTGGGACTCAGTGGCGGGTACACGTTGAACACGATGAGCACCTGATTCATACTTCATATGTGAATAAACAGCTTCTCCTGACATCATAAATTCAACTTGACTAACACCGCCACCTTCTGAATAATCAGCATTCATCAATTCAACTTTCCAGCCTTTTAATTCTGCATATTTTGTATACATTCGGTATAAATCCAAGGCAAAAATATTGGCTTCATCACCACCGGCCGCACCGCGGATTTCAACGATCACATTTTTCTCATCATTGGGATCTTTTGGAATTAATAAAATCTGTAGTTGATCTTCAAGCTGAGGTAGCTTAGGCTTTAACGCTTCAAGTTCAAGTTCAGCCATTTCTTTAATCTCAGCATCTTCTTCTTCAAGCATTTCAGTTAAATCACTTAGCTGTGTCTGTATGTCTTTATACGCACGATATACATCGACCACTTCTGCTAAGCCACGCTGCTCTTTTGATAATGCTGTTAATTTTTTAATATCCGTCACAATTTCAGGATCACTCATTAAGTCATTAATTTTTTCATAACGTGCTTCCATCACGTCTAATCTTTCAAACATTGTTGTTACTCCTCCTAATCTAACAAAAAACCAATGGAAACGCCAAGGGCTAACCCCATTGAAATAGACATCGCCATATCAGTATGAAACAGCATGCTCCACAATATACCTATTGTCAGACCTAAACATATCCCCCACATTACAAAGTCCCAGCCATCTTTATCAGGTTTTTTATTTTTCATTTAATCGACACATCCTATCCCGCTGGAACACGACCTTCTGATACATATACCACGTTCTCAAACCGGGCATTCTCTCCTCTAAATCCCAACTTAATTGAACCCGTAGCGCCACTTCGATGCTTCGCAAAAATCACTTCAACCATATTATCTTTGGGTTCCTCTGGCGGACGATAATAATCTTCTCTGAGCAAAAATGTCACGATATCAGCATCTTGCTCGATGCTTCCTGATTCACGCAAGTCAGACATAATGGGGCGCTTATCTTCACGGGATTCAACACTCCGAGACAATTGTGCAACGGCAACAATGGGCACATTTAACTCACGCGCCAACAATTTTAATGCGCGTGACATTTCTGAAATTTCCAACTGACGATTACCACCAGCACCACGACTTCCTTCCATTAACTGCAAATAATCAATCACGATGAGTCCCAGACCTTGTTGACGATGAAGGACACGACATTTCGCAATGATTTGGGTGACTTTACGAGACGTATCATCCAAAAACACACCAACTTGGCTTAACGAATCCGTTGCAATTTTAAGAGAACGCCAATCATCAGCATCTAATGTACCTGTTTTTAATTTTGAAAAGTCAATCCGACCTTCTGAACTAAGAATTCTCCCAACCACTTCTTCAGCGCCCATCTCTAAGTTAAAAATCGCAACATTGATCCGATTTAAGCGCGCTGCATTAACGGCAATGTTAATCGCAAAGACTGTTTTACCCATGGCAGGCCTCGCTGCAACAATGACCAAACTCCCGTTTTGTAACCCTGCAGTCTTTTTGTCAAACGCATCAAAACCTGTGTGTAAACCTGTGATTTCACCCGTTTGCTGAGACAATCGCTCAAGATTTGCAATATAATCTTTTAAAACATCAGCAAGGGTTCGAAAATCTTCATTTTGTGCATCACCTTCAAGACTTGAAAAATGCCGTTTAGCTTCTTCAAGGAGTTGATCAATGGGCATATCAGGATTATATCCTTGTTCAATTAAAAGTTGTGCCCGTTCAATGACTTTGCGTGCCGTCGATTTTTCCAACACCAGATTCACATAGTGTTCTGTATGCGCAAGGGTTGTCACACTCTCAAACACAGCCAGAATATAAGGGGCTCCTCCAATTTCTTCTAAACGACCGTAATCATAAAGATGAGCCGTTAAAGTCGTGGAATCGACTGCCATCTGTCGGTCAACCAATGACAACATCGCTTCATACATCAACTGATGTTGAACATGATGAAAATCCTGAGCTTTTAACCGAATTTTAATGTCTTCAAGTTGCTCAGCACCTCGCATCATTGCACCCAAGACGGCTTGCTCCGCTTCTGTGTTATGAGGTAAATGTCTCGTTGTGCCAAAGTCCATGCTACTGTGCCTCTACCTTGACTGTTAACGTCGCTTTTACTTCTGGATGAATGGCAATGGGTACTTTCACCACACCTAAGCCTTTCACATCTGCTGCAAGCTCCATCTTACGCTTATCAAGGGTGATGTTATGTTGCGACTTAAACGCTTCTGCAATGCCTTTTGTGCTGACAGAGCCAAAGACACGTCCACGATCTCCCGTCTTCACTTTAATCACCACTTCAAGCTGTTCAATATTGGCTTTAAATGCTTGCGCATCCTCTAGCATCGTTGCAGCCAGTGCCTGATTCTCTTTCTTTTCTCGATCCATTTTCGCTAAATTGCCAGGCGTTGCCTCCATGCCTTTTTTGTTTTTCAATAAGAAATTCGCATACCCAGTTGGAAATTCTTTAACTTCACCTTTTCTCCCTTTACCTTTCACATCTTCTAATAAGATTACTTTCATCATGCGTCACCTCTTCACATCGCTTCTTTTCCTTATATTATACATGATTTTCACCAAAAAAACCAGTTGAAAATCATACCAACTGGTTTTAATGTAAATTTTCACATCTACTCGTTCATATAAGCGTCAAATGTCATCAATACGCTCGGTGTGCACAGCGCCATTGCCAAAGCTTTAAGGATTCCGATCATAAACGTTTAATTTATTTTTTCAAAAACTATTTACATACTGGGTACAGTATTGTATGATATACCTATACCCAAAAGGTGGTGGAAAAAATGCCAACAGATTTGCAGAAAAAAGATGAACTGAGGCGTGAGCTGAGACTACTTGAACTCATCCAAGACACTTTCAAAGATGTTTTGGACAGCGAAAAAGCAAGAATAACCCACTTGCTGCTCAATCAAAGGATTGAAGATATTCAAAAAGCATTAGAAGATTAGGACGCTTGTTCTAGTGCAGCAAAATGTAAGTAATAGCGCATATTGGCGTGTATCATTTTCAAATACAAGGAAACGAGGACGACTCGTACCAATCTCGGTACGTTAGGACGAGTTGACGCAGTCGTTGTTGGAAATGAGACGCATGAATAGGCGTGGTTACTTATGTTGTGATGCACTAGTCTTCTGACAAAAGGTTGGTGATTAAAATCGACGCAACAAAGCGTAAAACAACAACGAGCAGTGTTGTAAAAGACAGATACAACAAGAAAAATTATAAAGAGTACAAGCTTAGAGTGCGTAGAGACTCTGAATTAATTGAAAAGTTAACACACTTTCAAGAAGGAGATTTTCAAAGCTTAAATTCACTTGTCATCGCACTGCTTGAAAATTATTTTAAAAATAAGTCAAAAAGTTTTTGACATACCAGGTACAGTATGATAGACGTATGACATAAGCAAGAGATATAAAAAAAGACCTCCGACCACAAAAGAAATGAGAGTGAATGAGAAATGAATGAACAAACATTAAAATATTGGAACGAATTTTGGCAAGAAGAAGTAGCCCCTAAGAACGTGATTGCTGAGCAGTTCGGTTGGGACTATACGCCACTAGCTGATGAGTTAGCTGAGCAAATTATTGAGGGAAAGAAAATAGCGACTTGTTCTGCTCACTTGCTTTATGAATTAGAGAATGAGCCATTACCTGAAGTTGACGATTATACAATTGTTTTAAACAGTAAAGATGCGCCAGTGGCAATCATTAGGAATACTAAAATCCAAATCATGCCAATGAATGAAGTTACTGAAGAAATGGCGATAGCAGAAGCAGGTAGTTATGACTATTGGTGGGATGGCCATGTCAAATTTTTCACGACTGAACTTGCCGAATATGGCAAAGCATTTTCAGAAGACATGCTTTTAGTTTGGACATGCTTTGAAGTAGTTGATGTAAATTTATGATATAATAAGAGCTTGTTTTTCTGATAGCTTGGAGCTTTAAAATCATTAGACTATGCACATTTACATAAAGCAAAATCCGTACTATTCGAGTGCTAAGGAGCATTTGAATAGTACGGATTTTCGTTAGTTATTTACACAGTTTATTTTACACTATCGATTCTTATATGCTTCAAGATTAATCTTCATCTTCATTGCTCCCATCATCAGTTATCCGGTCAATAAGATGTTTTTCAATTTCTTCAATAGATGGCAATATTTCACCTAAATATTCAGGAATTTCATTCATAAATTTATAATCAGCAACACCAATCGGAGCTCCAGTTTGCTTTAACGCAAACTCTGCTACCAAACTATCTTTTCCACGAGTTAGCAAAATTCCAATGGTTGGATTATCGGTTTCCTTTTTTAATAATCCATCGACTGCGGATAAATAAAAGGATAGTTTCCCAGTATATTCGGGTTTAAATTTTTTCGTCTTGAGTTCAATCACAACATAGCAACTTAAATCTATATTGTAAAATAGTAAATCAATAAAAAATTCTTCGCTTCCAACTATTAGTTTGTGTTGTCTACCAACAAATGCAAATCCTTTTCCAAGCTCCATTAGTAACTTTGTAACATTTGCAACCAAACTATCTTCGACTTGCTTTTCGATAATATCTTCTTGATAGGTCATAAAATCAAAAAGATAGGGGTCTTTGAAAACTTCTTGCACTCGTTCATTGAATTTGTCATCTAAATTCTCTAAATAGTTAGTCACTTTTTTGTCTTCTCGCCTTGTCGGTTGATTAGCTTAGTTGCAATTTGATGTTCTAAAACAGTACTAGACCAATTATTCTCTAATGCTTTATTTGCGTACCAAAATCGTTCTTCATTTGTTTTTAACTTTTCTAAAAGCATGACATTTGAACGCCAAGCTAATTTGCCAACAGCCTGTTGGCAAATTTCAATATCGGTATAAGTTTTCGCAAATCTTTTCATATATCGTAAATTTGTATAAGATAAACCTTTGATTTTTGGAAAGCTTAACTTCAAATCTAGGGCTAACGTTTTAATGAATTTAGTTCCCCACTTATCGTTTTCAATAAGTTTTTGACCAATATTAAAATAAGCCTTTATCATCTGCTCGTTTGCACTCATAATTGCTTTACTCTGAGCCGAGTTTATTTCGGATTTTATATTATCCAAAACTTCAAAATATATTTTATCGTCCATGTATATCAATATCCCTGCTATTTTATTCTTCATTATCTGTTAATGGTAGCGACTGCTGATTTTTGTGAATGACATCTTTCTTCCCTTTACCAATTCTTCTACTACTATTAAGCACAATTTCGTTTCCCCTTTTCAAATCCATAGGAATTTACTTGCTCGACTGCGTATTGATTTACAATACGTCCGTCTTTCTCTATAGTCCTTATCTTCAACTCATGGAATGTCAACAGTAAATTAGACAAAAATTAAGAGAAATGTTTGAACTTGATAAAGAAACAGGCGAGAAAAAACCACTTAGCCCTTTCCTTCGAGCTTGGTAAAGGCTATAGTCAAGTTCAAGCAAACGACGATATGATTTCCTTAAATCGCAGGTTTAGTATTGATTGGGAGCATGCTTATGTGAAATCTGAAAAGGTAACTAAGTACGCAAACAAGTGGTGTCGTACATTTTTCAAGTCACTTAAAAACAGCTAAAAGCTAACAACAACAATGCTTTTGGAGGTTTTTTGCTTCTCTCATATGCAAAACTCGGGTGTAACTACAAACTATTGCAGTTACGATATATAATAAGGAATCATCACGTTTACGCAGTGAATGGGAGCGGGAACAAGACAAAGGCTGCTAATCAGCGATCCATTTCAGCATGATCACGATTTGACTTTAATGCAATCTGTGGTATGATTATAGCAGATATCGTCCTATTTTGAAAGGTTGTGTCACATGATGACGTCATCAGGTTGGAAAAAGTTAATCGAGACAGAAGCAGCAAAGCCATATATGCATCAACTCAAGCAACACTTGTTAAATGATTACAATTCACGAACGGTATATCCCAAGCACACAGATATTTTAAAAGCATTGGAGCTAACCCCTTTTGAAGCGGTTAAAGTCGTCATTTTGGGACAAGACCCTTATCACGGTCCTGGTCAAGCACATGGTCTTTCCTTTTCTGTGCCAAATGGGGTTAAAATACCACCATCACTGCTTAATATTTTTAAAGAACTTAGTGATGATCTAAACATCACACGACCTAATCAGACAGATTTAACCCCTTGGGCAAAGCAAGGTGTGCTCCTTTTAAATACGACATTAACTGTTCTAAGTGGAAGTCCGATGTCACATGCTAACCTCGGTTGGGAGACCTTTACAGATGAAATTTTAAGCTGTCTCAACAATAACAAAGAAAACCTCGTCTTCGTTCTTTGGGGCGCACATGCACAGAAGAAAATCAAACTGATTAACACAACGAAACATCTGATCATCAAATCACCTCATCCTTCTCCGCTTTCTGCTCATCGTGGTTTTTTTGGTAGCAAGCCTTTTTCAAAAACGAATACCCATTTGATAAGTAAAGGCATGCCACCCATTAACTGGGCGTTGTAAAAAGGTCTATTTCTTTCGTGTTGCTTCTTCCAACGCTTTGTGACAAGCTTTAATCGTCAATTCAATGTCTTCATCTGTATGTGCCTGTGATAAAAACATGGCTTCAAATTGCGTCGGTGGAATTAAAATCCCTTGATTAAGCAAAGCAGTGAAGTAACGATTAAAAGCTTCCATGTCGGCTTTCATCACATCATCATGATTTTCAATGGGACCTTTTGCAAAAAATAAGGTGACCAATGAACCAACTTGATTAACCGTATAACCCAGATCAAGTGCTTTGATACTTTCTCTAAGACCCGTTGCTAATTTTTTTCCTTTTTGTTCAAGCTCCTCATAAATGATCCGATTGTCTCTTAACATTTCTAAATTCTTTTTCCCCATGTGCATCGCCAACGGATTTCCTGATAAAGTCCCAGCTTGATAAACCGGACCCACAGGTGAAACAAGTGCCATGATTTCCGCTTTGCCACCATAAGCACCCACCGGTAACCCAGCACCAATAATCTTTCCAAAACAAGCCATGTCAGGCGTAACACCAAAATACCCGGCTGCACTTTGATAACCGATTCTAAACCCCGTAATCACTTCATCAAAAATCAAAACGGTTCCAAATTCTGTACAAAGCCTGCGCATTTCTTCCAAGAAAGTTTTCGTTGCTGAAATGACGCCCATATTTCCTGCAACAGGTTCAACAATCACTGCAGCTAATTCGTTACCATGTTGTTCAAACACTTGCTGAAGGCCTTCAACGTCATTATAAGTCCCAACTAACGTATCTTTAATCACATCAGTCGCAACCCCTAAACTAGTCGGAACACCATAAGTCAACGTAGCCGACCCTGATTTAACAAGCAACGCATCTGAATGCCCATGATAACAACCTTCAAATTTCAAAATTTTATTTCTGCCTGTATAGCCTTTTGCCACGCGCAAAGCACTCATGGTTGCTTCTGTTCCAGAATTAACCATCCGAACTTGTTTGACTGCTGGGTGTGCCTGAACAATCAGTTTCGCCACTTCAACTTCAATCGGTGTCGACATCCCATAACTGGTTCCTTTTTGAACCACTTCAAGTAAGCCTTCTGTTAAAAATTCAGGACTGTGTCCAAACATGAGCGGTCCCCAAGAACAAATATAATCAAGATACGAATTGCCATCTATATCTTCAATCCGACTGCCATGTGCATGAGAAACAAAAATCGGCGCTAAACCGACTGATTTGAAAGCGCGAACAGGACTGTTAACACCTCCTGGGATATACTGGCATGCTTCTTGATATAGCTTTGCTGATTTTTCATGTTTCATCGCTGCCTTACTCCTTTTTTATACGTTAAGATTAAACAAGTTTTTAGTCACTTGAATGTACGTTTTTTGTTCTTGTTCATCAGTGAGCTGTTTAAGATTTAAAATCGGTTCTCGAATGAGACGTTTTAAAGCACTTTGCATCACAGAATTCATTAATTTTTCTTCTTTTTCAGTCAATGCCATCTTCTTAGCCAAAAAGTCGATGGATGCGTCTTTAATCACATCGCATTTTTCATTTAACGCTGCAATGGTCGCATCCACTTCAATGCGTGAAAACCAAGCTAAAAAAGCTGTAACATGCTCATCGATCATATGACCGGCTATTTGGGAAAGGTCGTTTCGCTTACTTTCATTTTGCTCGCGAATGGCTTGTAATTGATCCAAATTGTACAACGTGACTTGGTCATCAGCTGCCAGTTGTGGATCAATGTCTCTCGGTAACGCTAAATCAAGTAACGTCACTTCTTTTTCTAACGTGGGCACATCCTTACTTTTAATAACCAAATGCGGTGAAGCAGTCGCACTTAAAACAAGATCTACTCGATTAAAATAGTGATATCTCGCATCATAATCGATCAGCTGACCTTGAGGAAAAGGCGCAATTAAAGCCGTTTTCTGCTCATGGTTACGACTGGCAAGATAAAGGTCACCTACCTCTTCCAATGCCAAATATTTGAGCGCCAAACGACTCATCTCACCTGTTCCAATCACCATCACATTTTTACCTTTGAAAGACCCCATTTTTTCTTTCAAATATTGAATTGCAATTGAACTGATCGATAAGGGTTGTTCAGATATTCTGGTCGTTGTCTTGATTTCTTTAGCGGCTTCAATGGCTGTTTGAAACAGTCGGTTAAGCACTTTTTTACTTGATCCTAACTCTAATGCTGTTTCATGTGCTGTTTTAACCTGGCCTAAAATTTGATCTTCACCCAATACAAGGGAATCAAGCCCTGCACTTACATGAAACAAATGGCTGATTGCTTCATCACCACTTTTAACATATAAATAAGTTTCAATACCTGACATTTGTGAGAAATCACGAAAAAAATCGATCAACATGTCCTGCTGATCACACATCTTTTCACCATAAAAGTAAATTTCACTTCGATTACAAGTTGAAAGAATAACCACTTCTGAGATGCCTTGATCAAGTAGCTTACTACTTGCCGTGATTTTTTGACTTTCAGTAAAAGCCACTTGTTCTCTAATGTCAATGGGTGCACTGTGATGATGAAGTCCGATGACGCCAATTTCCATGGTGATTCATCTCCTATTCGTGATCTTCAATGTATATCGGTGGGTATAACTTTTTTAACTCACCTTTGATTTTCTTCGTTAATCGTGGATGTTTTCCACTGGTAGAAACACTAAACAGCAAATCGCCGCTTTTTATTTGACTCGGAATAATAAAATTGGACTGCTGCTTATCACTGGCAACATTCACTAACTTCTTTTGGCTTCGACAGTAATCACCAATTTCTTCGTTAAGACGTCGATCATCTGTTGCTGCAATAATCAACTGACTGTCTGCGATGTGTCTTGGCTCGTACGCCGCTTGAATCAAAGTGACCTTATTCCCACATGCCATAAATTCAGGAATAAACGTTTTTGCAACCACCGTAACAGGTTTACCCAGTTCAATGAAGAATTGACACTTTCTAAAAGCAATCTTGCCACCGCCAATGAGGGTCACTTTGAACTGGCTTAAATCCAAATGAATGGGATAATACATGCCGCATCGTACTCCTTATGTCTGCAATTTTCTGGCCAGTTCCTTCGCTAAGTAAGTAATAATGCGATCTGCCCCTGCCCTTTTAATCGAAATGATCGTCTCCATCATGGCATCTTCTGCAAGAATCCCTTCTTTGATGGCCATTTTCAACATGGCGTATTCACCACTCGTATGATAGGCGACTAATGGCATCGCTGTTTTTTCTTTCACACGGTAAATGATGTCTAAATAACTGAGGGCTGGTTTAACCATCAAGAAATCCGCACCTTCGTCTATGTCTAGTTGGGCTTCTTTTAAACTTTCTGCACCATTCGCATAATCCATTTGATAGGTTTTCCGGTCGCCAGAGCTCGGTGCACATTTGGCTGCTTCACGAAAAGGACCGTAGAAATTTGAAGCGTATTTAACACTATAAGACATCATGGCTATCTCAGCATATCCTGAAGCGTCTAATGCTTGACGCAAGTGACCGATTCGACCATCCATCATATCTGATGGTGCAATGATGTCTGCCCCTGCACGTGCATGGCTGACTGCAATCTTAGCAAGGATTTCTAGCGAAGCATCATTGTCAATGGCTTGCTCATCTGTTAAAACACCACAATGTCCATGGCTGGTATACTCACAAAGGCACACATCGGTGATGACATTCATGTCTAAAGCTTGCATCTTGATCGCTCGAATCGCACGTTGAACCAAGCCTTCTGGCTGATAAGCTGCAGATCCATGGGCATCTTTTTCGTCGGCTTCTAAAACCCCGAATAAAAGCACATGTTCAATGTTTAAAGCTTGGAGTTCCTGCACTTCTTTAGCTAACTGGTCAATGGATAATTGATAAACCCCTGGCAGTGTAGGCATTTCTTTTTTAATCTGATGCCCTTCTACAATAAAAAGTGGATAGATGAGCTCACTAACGTGAAGTCTTGTTTCACGTACCAAGTTGCGAATGGCTGCTGTTCTTCTTAATCTGCGTGGTCTGTGTCGCATGCTAATTCTCCTCCAAAACTTCAATCATGGCATCAATAAGCGGTTCTTTTGCTTCTTTATAAACGGTCAGACCTGCTTGTTCAAGGGCCTTCGTCGTGATGGGCCCAATTGAAACCAGTTTAACAGGCTTTAGCAGATGTCGTTTCCCGACGCCAACGGTTTCGATCAAATGCTCGACTGTCCGCGCACTGGAAAAAGTCATATAATCAACAGTTTGTTCCGTTAAGCAGTTGATGAGCTGTTCTTTTCCACTTATATCTAAGCGCAGTTCATAAAGAATAACTTCTGTAACGTGAGCCTTTAACTGATCTGTTAAAAGCGGACGTGTTTTTTTAGCTTTTGGCAGCAGGATCCGGTCTGTCGATGTTAACAGCGGATTTAGCAGTTCAACCAAGCCTTCTTGAGTTGCAAGGGTTGGGATAAAGTCTGCTTTAACACCTTTTTCTTTAAGCCCGGCTGCTGTTTGCTTCCCAATGGCCACAACTTTCACCCCAGCTAAAGCCCGCGCATCATATCCCCATTCATCTAAGTTCTGAAAGAAAATATCAACTGTATTCATACTCGTAAAGATGACGTATTGATAGTTGCCTAACTGCTTCATTTCTTGTTCAAGTTCACGCTGATCAGCAACAGGTATCACTTCAATGGTCGGGGCTTCAATCACTTGCCCGCCTCGATCTGTGATCTTTTCAATGAGCGTCCTATTTTGCTTACTTGCACGCGTCACCACAATGCTTTTGCCAAACAGAGGCTTTTGTTCAAAGAAATTCAACGTATCTCGCAACGTTACAACAGTGCCAACGACAATAAGCGTCGGTGGTTTAACTTCAATCCCTGCCATGTCATCAAGCGTTGTGACGGTCACTTGCTGTTTAGGCGTTGTCGCATGCGTAATGAAAGCGACTGGGGTTGTTTTTGATTTCCCAGCTTGAATTAACGCTTGGCTAATCAACTTCGACCGCTGGGCACCCATTAAAAAAACAAGGGTGCCTTCTAATTTCGCTAAAACGTCCCAATCAGGCCCTGTATCGTCTTTTAAATGCGCCGTAACGACATGAAAAGAGGAAGCATGATCGCGATGTGTAATGGGAATCCCTGCATAAGCCAATCCGCCAATGGCTGAAGAAATACCCGGTACCACTTCAAAAGCAACATCATGCCGAGCAAGCATCTCTCCTTCTTCTCCGCCACGACCGAATACATAGGGGTCTCCGCCTTTTAAGCGAACCACTTGTTTCCCATCGCGTGCTTTTTGAAGGATTAATTCATTAATGTCTGCTTGAGATAACGTGTGATCACTGGATGCTTTCCCCACATAAATCAGCTCACATGTTGGTCGAACCTCTTTTAAATACATGGGATTGGCTAAACGGTCATAAATCAAAACATCTGCTTGTTTTAAACATTCCAAGCCTTTTACAGTGAGTAGTTTCGGATCTCCAGGACCTGCACCAATTAAATAAACTTTACCGGCCATGACGCGCCTTCACCTCATTTCGTAAGCTGATGCCCAACTCAAAACCAATTTGATGGGCAGCTTCTTTACTTCCTGATACGGTTCTTTGGATCACTTCTCCGTTTAATTCATCACCAAAAAGCCCCGTCAGTTTAAACGTATCACCTGTTACAAAGCAGTAAGCGCCAATGGGTTGGTGACAGGTGCCTTCAACCCCTTTTAAAAAGCCACGTTCTGCTGCTATTTGGACTTCAGTTTCTTCGTCAGCGATGATTTGTAACAACTCAGCCATTTTCAAATCTGCTTCCCTTATTTCAAGTGCCAAAACACCTTGAGCAGGCGCAGGGACAACAGTTTGTTCAGATAAATACGCCGTGATCTGATCTTCATAACCCCCTCTGATCATACCGGCGGCTGCAAGAACAATGCCATCTAAGTGTTCAGTTTCAATTTTTGCCATCCGTGTTTCAATATTCCCTCGAACAGGGACAACCTTTAAATCAGGACGCAATGCTTGAAGCTGATATGACCGACGCTTACTTCCCGTTCCAATGGTTGCACCAAGTGGTAGATCCGCTAAACAGTGATAAGGTGACCGTAAAATCAACACATCTCGTGGATCTGCTCGCTTTGGACTTGCTGCAAGCTTTAAACCAACTGGCAACATGCTTGGCATATCCTTCATACTATGAACAGCCAAGTCAATTTCTCCATCTAACAGCTGTTGTTCAATCTCTTTGACAAAAAGTCCTTTGTCACCTATTTTTTCAAGGCTCACGTCTTGAATGAGATCTCCTTTGGTTTTGATGATGTTAATCTCACATTCAAGTGTTGGATGATGCTTTTTTAACAGGTTGGCGACCCAATTTGTTTGCACAAGGGCCAAGTGACTTCCGCGCGTCCCAATTCGAATTTTCATCTCTTACCCCGTCATTTCTGCATGAATTTGATCAATAAAATATTGGCGCACACCAGGAAATTCTCCTAGCGCTTTGCTATCCACTTGCACGTGATACCCTTTTGCTTCAAGTCCTTTTGCCCACAGGTCTTCAATATCTTCTAAAACATGATAACCTGATGTCAATAAAAACGGGCGCAATTGGATGTTCTTAATCCCACTTGCTTGTAATTTCTCGCTTACTTTTTCAATGGTTAAATCATTTTTAATGGTACCCATAAACGCATTCACATCACTTTTTTCAAAGGCAGCTGCTAAATCAACATATGCTTGCTGTCCATCCGTGTATGTGCCGTGACCAACAAAGACAACTGCGTCATCAGCTTGTTGTCCTTCAACTTCTTTGGTAACGAATGTTGCCACTTTTTCATAGTCAACCGCTGGATGGAGCATCGGATTTAACAACTTGATTGATCTGATCTTAGTTTCATAACGATTGACAAATTTTTCTAACTGTTCAAACGTTTCACCACAAATAAGTCCAAAGGGTTGAACAATCACTTCATCATAATCACCTTCAGCCATTTTATTTAACGCTTGCTTAGGTGTGTCAATGATGATGTTTTGTTTCTTAAGGTTTGCAATCACACGTCCTGAAGAATACGCTTTGAAAAAGTCATAATTTGGAAATGCTGCTTTAACTTCTTCCTCATAACGATCTAGCGTCGCTGCTCGTGATTCCTGATTAGAAACCCCGAAACTTACAATTAATAATGCTTTTTTATTAAGGTTCATATTCAATTTAACTCCCTCTTTACACTTCTTTGAGCATCGACTCACCTTTGGAACAATCACCGTTTAACCATTGCCATGTTTCATACAATTGCAGCTTTCCGTCTGGCATCACCTGTGGCATTGAATGGCAGTTACCCATTCGAATTTCCATCTTATGATTAAGATGCTGATAACTAAAATCAAGACTATCGTCATCATTCACAACACCAATCAAAAATCCTTTTTTAATGTCAGCACCGCTATAGTCAGCCCACAACATCTGGCCTTCCTGATAATAATTAAAAATCGTCGACTCAGACACTTCACCATTTTCTGAGTTGGAAATAGGCGCAAACTTCTTATTGTTATAGTTGATCATCAGTATCTCCTTCCATTTTAAAAAACAGTGGAAATCCGGCTTGCGCCTTACTTTACCACCATTTCTCATCATCATCTAAAATGTAGCCACTTTGTTTACCCGTTCGCTTTTTTTCACGCATAATGACTTCTTTAACTTCTGGCATCCTTAAATAAAATTTTTCTAGTTCCACATCTAAATGCTTAAATGCCGCTTGATCATCAACCGCATTAATAATGGCAACAATGTCTTTATCTGCTAACTTAATTTCAAACCGATACAACCATGTCATTAGCCTACTTGCTCCAAAATGTGATCATATGCCGTTTGAATGGTTGATAAGCCCATTCGGTTCACAAAATCAAAATAGGTTTCATGCTGATTTTTCTTCGACTTGAAATGAGAAAGCAGTTGCTCTAATACATCCGTTAAGTTTTCTGCGGGTACACGGCCTTTCAACTTTTCATTGAATTTCCCACCATCATGTAAAGTCCCACCGACATAAAGTTCATAAGCTTCGACCATTTCTTTATCTGCATTACGCATCAGCACGCCTTGTAAACCGATATCAGCAATTTGACGTTGACCGCATGAATTCGGACAACCTACCATGTGCATTCTTACTGGTACATCAAGCTCAATGCGCTTATCTAACGCTTCAGCAACAGCGCGCATCCGCTCTTTCGTTTCGACAAGAGCTAAGTTACAGTATTCATTTCCTGTACAAGTAACCGCATGGCCAATAAACGAATTAGGTTTAATGGTAATACGCTCAAAAATAGGTTCTAAGAGCAGCGCTTCTACATTTTCTTCAGGAATATTTGGAATAATTAAGTTTTGCGAGTTACATGTTCTGATTTCACCATTTCCATATTTACCTGAGACTCTTGCAAGCTCAAACAGTTCGTCTGTATGCATCCGACCAATAGGAACATTAAAACCTAAAAATTTCAGGCCGTCTTGTTTTTGATCATGAATCCCATAAAAGTAACCGGCATTCCATCCATCTTCTGGCTCATCACCTTGAGAAGGAAGTGGTCCGACGAGTTCAACCAATTTTTCTAAAAACTTTTCTTTACCCCAATCTGCCACAAGAAATTTCAGACGGGCATGATGACGCTTATCACGATAACCGTGGTCACGGAAAATCGTCGTTACCGCAATGGCCACATCAAGGGTTTGCTCAGGTAAAACAAACGCATCTAATGTTTGTGCTAAAAATGGACGAGAAGATAAGCCACCACCTACTTTAACATGGAAGCCTTTTTTCAATTCACCCTCCATTTCTTTTGTTGCAGGTGTAAATGATAAACAATTAATTTCAGCATTTGATGCGTTCCCTAAATTAGCACTAATAGACACTTTATACTTTCGTGGCAAATTAGAGAAATCTTCATTACGTTGGAAGAAGTCATAGACTGCTTTTACAATGTCTGTTGTATCAAATAATTCATTCGGATCCAAACCAGAAATCGGATTTCCAACAATGTTTCGCGTAATATCGCCACAAGCACCTGTACTTGAAAGACCAACTGCTTCCAAACGGTCGAAAATATCTGGTATTTGTTCAATGGTTAGCCAGTGAAATTGAATGGCTTGTCTCGTTGTAATGTCAATCACGTCACGACCGTAGTCACGGGCAATACCGGCTAACGCTTCGACTTGCGGTCTCGTTAAAATGCCTGATGGTACATTGACGCGCATCATAAAATAACCGGCTTCTTTTGGTTTTTGCAAGTAAAGACCTGCCCACTTAAATAAATCCCACTGGTCTTTTGGAATGGAGTCAAATCCATTTTTTGCATATTCAGGAATATCCTCTAAAATTTTCAATCCATCTTTATCAAGCTTTGCCAGCTCCGTGTTATTTAGATTTTCATTGTTCGCCCAATGTTTTTCATACGCCACACTCATCGCCTCCTGAATTTTTCTTCTTTAAATCTTACCATAACTTGCTCACAATTACTACCGTTAACTGTTAAAACCTCATGCTTGTCTCTTGATTTCTCCAAATAAGATGTTTGAAAATACGTTTTTTACATCTCGAAAAAGTGACACTTTCTGCCCTTCTTCGTGTTTTTTCAACCGTCACATCTTAATCTATCCCATCAAAATACAAGTTACTCTTCTAGTATAACACCCTTTTCAAAAAAGGAAAGTACGCACTTTTTAGTAAGTAAGTTTCATGCAAGATACTATTTACAACAGAAAAAGCCGTACGACCTCA
>JGI24700J35501_10930589_pt1 | contig 16318 bp, 12 predicted proteins | sample TergutTh196P1_FD_35501 | JGI IMG/M metagenome (IMG submission 35501)
AACAGTGCAACATATGCAGATCTCCTAAAGAATCATCTGCATCCTGCAATCAAGTCCAAACAACGCGGACTTCTGAGTACAGGTGTTTTGTTGCAACGTGACAATGCTCGGCCCCATACTGCCCGTTCAACTGTTGCAGCAATCCAAGATCTGTCCTTCACGTGTCTTCCACATCTGCCGTACTTGCCAGACCTCGCCCCTCAGTGACTTTCATGTCTTTGGACTGCTCAAAGAGGCGATGGGAGGCAAGTCTTTCAGGTCCGACGAAAGCAGGCGGTGCATGAGTGGCTGCGCTCTCAGCCAAAATACTTTTTTTTCTAGAGGTATCTATGCACTTCCGAAGCGCTGGAACACTTGTATGGTACGCAATGGAGACTATGTAGTAAAATGAAATCACTGTGTACCTTTTGTGTTCAATAAATTACAAGATAAAAAATATTTAAGGTTTTCATTTGACTCACCTACGTATATAAATATCTTCTCAAGGTGTTATGTCCAGTAAGCAGGCCAATAACAATCCTGGATTGTGTCCTATTAAAGGACAATAGTCGGGCCCTTGTAGCCAGGTCTGGGCCAGAGATCAATTCTCCAGCCTGTCTCTGCGTACTACACGGACCACGCTACAATACCAGATGCTGTTTTTCCATCCAGTGTTTCATCTTTCTCCTTATATTCTGCCTAGAGACCCCCAGGAAAGGCTCAGGTCCAACAAACCTTTGAACAGAACCATCCCTTGCGAGCTTGTCGGCGATTTCACTTCCTCTCACTCTGCCATGTCCAGGGACCCAGCATAGCCCCACAGCGTGTCAGGTAGAGATATCTAGGACCTACTTATTAGCTCATTCTTCTACCCTGAAAATGGAGGAGGTAGGTTCTGTCAAAATGCTATCTATTTATTAAACTATATGGGAACACATCCCAAAGGATGCTACTCTTCAGCAAAATATGTTTTATGTACTCTTAACCTTTATTTATTTAGAAAGAAATATGAATGATAAGCCTAATGAACATATTCTAACTTGATGAGTCTCTTACGCCTGCCCGTGTGCATAGGTCACCCATCACCTTAATTTTACAGTGAGCATACTGCAGTTGTAGAAGCAATAACAATTGTATTGTGCTGCACTTTATTTATTTGTTGATACATCTAAAACTATATATAACAACCTTATCAACTTGTATAACAATATAAAAATTCAAACTATAAAATGATAAAAAAAATTAAAATATGTCGTAATACAACATTCAGGGATTAGATTAGATAAGTATTTGCTGCAACAGTTAAATGTGTTTAAATTGAATTAAATAAAAAAAACTTAAAGGAAAGTCATGAGTGTAGTGACATTGATGAGGCTGAACAAATTGTCATGTGTGAAAATTCAAGTCTTTTGAGATAAGGTGCAGCGTAGATTGGTAAATAAAGACAGACATTTTGGCGGAGCTTGCTGCCTCCAACTTCGGGGGCAAAGTGGACTGTTTACCATTTGGCATCATATAACAGATTACATACATCTTCAACAGCACTGCTGTGAGAACCTCAAATTTTGTACGTTGGCATGCTTTTGTACACTTTTGTACTAGAAAGAAATAAAATTACACACATAGCACTACGTGCACCAGTTACCACATTTTACTCCTTATGTACAAAGAGTATGTCTGTATTGCTTACTGATAATACAGAAATTAAGATCAAGGAGGTAAAAGGTAAAGGTAAAGTTCACCCTAGAACAGGCCATGAAAGCCCATAGGGGGAGTAGAGGAATAGATCTACTCTTTCTTTAACCTCGGCGCTAGATGGGGGTGGGTGGTCAACGCCACACCCTGGCCACTTTACCCCTGGGAAAGACCTGATACCCGTTGTATAGGAGGCTGGGTAGGCCCCAGGGTTGGTCTGGCCTTCCTCCCTCCAGAAAATTTCTAATGTTTGAAGTAATTTTACAATACATATGCCTGTTAGTGAATGTTACATTTACAATTGGTAGATCCAATGTTAATTACTCTAACATACATGATCCTGCACACTTGTCACCGAATTTGTCACAAATTGTTTACACATGAGACCCAACAGAAACCATTACACTCGTAGGTTACTGACATAGTTGGTCACTATACTGTAAAGATACGCCTATGTATTTTCTAAATTTATTAATATGCAGCCATAAAAGTGTCCCATATTTTTTTTCCCAGCACATGACAATGTTCTGCCTGAAACATACGTACATACATGGAAGAACTGTTTCACATTGATATTATTGTCCTTTATTCATGTTTCCAATTATCTTTCATTCATTAAAAAAAAAAAAGATACTCATTCAAGAGACCTCTGGATTCTGGCATCGAGACCATAATGGGTTACGTGGCTTAGATCCTTGAAATTGTGATGATGACGACGATGACTTAAAAAAATAAATTAGTTTGCATCCCTTAGCCCTTTACCCCTTATGTCTTTAATTTAATTCATTCTGTTATAATTTTTCTTATTTCAATTCACTTGTGAGTCATAGTATTTACAGACGGGTTCCCTCCATGGCACACATTATCTTTTAGTGTTGGGTTAATTACTTGTATAATTAAATAAGATACAGAAATGGCTTGTTGCATAATATAACCAATAAACAAATTATAATATACTGTAAAAATTACATATAAATGAATCTATACTACCATGACACTGGTCGTAAGGAATATTAAGGTGGACTAGAAAACTGTTTCTAATATCAGTTGATAAAACTACAAATGATACATGAAATGTTAACACACTAATAATTCTGAATTACTTCCTTTCACATGGCTGGAAACAATTTAAACAGCAGGTGAAGGCAGAGAATATCTGTGGCATAACACTGTAATAAGTCTGGTACTTTGGGATGCAGCACATGAGGAAGAAATGTTACTCATGTTTTGTCCATAGCCATAAGAGCATCCAACAAAGTTGGACAACCATCAACCTTAATACCACGTCTCTTAAGATCCTCAAGCCTGGCCTCTAAAGGTCTTTTGTCCCTTCCAAGTGACCACCACAATCGAACACAGAGTTGTAAAAGAGGCACATAAAACTGCAGCAGATCAGCATCACTGACTGCTTCGTATCGTCTAAGAGCAAGAACTGCAAAATGTTCTGCTGATGTGGTCATAGGATCAGCACTGCAACAAGCAACTAGGCGACAAAGAGTCAACATAACAGCTGGATGTCTATCTGTATGAACCTTATTCAGCAGCCTAAATGAATTTTCCAACAGTGGTATTGCTTGATCATAACGCTGAGCCTCCATCCACTGACGTGCTTCACACTGTTCACGACCGTGAAGAAATGAAGCCAGGCATGGTGACTCTCGCAACTTTTCTTCTGTTATTACGTGTTCCAACAGAGCTTCAAAACCAGCTGTGCGCTCAGATATTACATTAGGAGTAAAATTACCTAACAGCACCTTTTTAGGGAAGGTGACACGTGTCATCAGTGATGGAAATTCACGTCGAAGTGATTCATACAGTTCAAGAAAATCAGAATAACGGCGTTCAATCACAGCCGGATTTGGATCAGGCTGAATTCCATCCTTCCGTACCATGACAGTGTATGCCTAGAAAGAAATGGTGATAATTAAATACACATCACAGGTACTGTGGCTAAATGAATTTGAACAACAGTTCAGTCATAAAACTAACCACATGCTTCTTCTCATTGTTCTGATCGACAGTTCTTGCTGATACCACTTCGAATTTTACAAAAGGCCTGGTCACAATTTCACTGTTTGTTAAATCAGCCGCATCGGCCGAGCCGTGACCAGTATTGCCCCTCGGTACGTTTGCCCATGATCCTAAAATGTTAAAATATGATACATACACAAAAAATGGTGACTTTGTTTCACTTTAATACCTACATATAGTAATATATTGTACAATAAAATGTGAGAGTGAAATTCTTCACCAAGTTTTAGTAAACTATCAGATGAAATTATGAAAATACAAAATGGAAAGAAAGATGCAAAGCAAAACAAGCTTTTCAGATGTGTTTTTTTTAAATACAGTTTTGCTTACTTCATAAGTGCTGATATTCATGTATGGATACCTAATTTTGCAAAGCTAATGGCTGGTACAGGTATTACACTGTACATGCATATAGTTGTCCATGTATTCTTTTAAATATACAATACATTATAAAATGTTTAAAATAACAACTGTTGATCATAATGAGATCAGTATTGTATGAGTTATCATTTTCTATATGATAAGTCATTATTAACAACATTTTATGTAAAATAATGAATTAATATGAACCAAGCGTGAAAATCATGCGGTACCATATATTGTATACTCCCAGTGTGAGACTTAACTGGAATCTGTTGTAGTATTTTCAGACAATGAAGATAATTGCCCAATTATGTGGAGGTCAAGTGACTGTGACAGAAGCATAAATTTGACCACTCACCTCCATCTAGAGCAGAAATTAAGAATGTGTGGAGTTTTATTTCCATTCTCCATACACATCTTCATGGCGTGGTGTTAAGACAGAGGGAATAGATTTAGACTAGTTACTTTAGCATCCGTTACACCTCATGGGGGAATGCATGTACAAGGGTATGTTCATTTATATTTGTGTAAGTCTGTGTTAAAATTGTGATTTAAATTGGAAATACAGGGACATTATTTTAACCAGTATTAGTTTATTGATTATTATTTTATAGGCCAACATAATTTGTCACTTCTGATCAGCTTGTTTTTTCATATAAAGCAAGGCATGTCCAGTGCCTGCCCACATTTAGAATTGTGGTGGAACATGACAAACAAAACTGGTTGGATAAAAGAATGAACCTGTATAATAGTTATCATAATGAGTTAACATATGGGGTAAATGAACTCACCTTACAAATGGGGGAAATACGCTGCTACAAAGAGACACAGTGTTTAAATATTAATTTCACCTATAACATTTATTATAACAGGAGTGAAGACTATATGTTTTCCTCACATGTTATCAGAAACACATTGCTTCAGTTATTAGATTGCATATGGAAAAACTTTACTGATATGCGCGCCAGCTTGGCTGTGGACTCCGGGGGCTTCGTCAAAGCTGAGTGTTCCTTGCCCCAGCCGTGTGTCAGGTTCATCATCTAATGCAAGGTTCTCAAGTTCTTCAGTCACAATTTCTGGCCCTTCATTATTACCTGTGCATTAGAAGACCATAATACAGAAACTCCCATTATTCATAAAAGGATTGTTTAGTTGATGCCTAATAATGACTAGTGTAATTCCATTATGGTGTTCTTGAGTACCTTTGGAAGAAAATGTGACACACAAACAGAGAAACAGTTTCCATCGCCAAAACTGGTATAACCTAGAAAGTGAGACTTTAAAGATCACAACTGATAAAAACCTGTCAGTCTGAAGTTTGCTAAGTACCACATTTACCAATCCTTTATCATTTAAATATGAGACGAGGAAACCATAATTTTACTACAAAAATAGTGTGGACAAAAATTCTTTGAAATTTCTAAGAAAAGAAAATGATCAGAAAATTTGTAATAGGGCTGGTCATCAGCATATTATAATTAATAATGAAGGCAGTCAATTCTGGCGCTTGGAACTGTAAAATTAGTCACTTATTCCATTTACAATTAATCCAAATATATAGGGCATTCACAACCATTAGCAAAAAACATTAAAACTGAAAAGAACAAAACCTGAACAAAATGGAACCAAATTTCTGTAGTGACATTTCCTACATACAAGCTGGAATACTTAAAATGGTCATTTATAGAAGAGACATTTACTATATGAATTACATAGGCAATTTTACTGAAGGCATTCATGCTCTCTGTTCCATTATTATCAGAATGGCCAGAGAACAATGTTGCATTGCCTGTGACTCACTCTTTATCAGAATTATCAAGCATCTATACAAGAGAAAAGATAGCTCAAATATTTACCACAACCACTACTTACATATTGGTACCGTCTGACGTGAATTCTGTGCCTCCACGTTCACTGCATGGTCATCTGAAAGAGAAATTAATGGACTGTATTACTGAACTTTAACAGAGAAATATGTACTAGCAGTATTAGTGCTGACACTGCTACATCTTTGTCTTGTAAGATATGGTTTAGTTAATTCTAACATTTGTGCTACATTAACAGTACAAAATAAAATGTAACATACGTGTGTTACACCGAATGTTGCTGACATCCAAGATGGTGATATAATAGCACCACTGTATAAGGTTACCAAGTTATAGTTTTAAACTATTTTAAAAATTGTTCAAACTGTTGATCACTAAAATGGGTACACATTTCAAATCTCTCAGACACCATGGTCAATTTGGCTTAAAACTGTTCTGCTACTTTGAAGCCACCCTGGATTTCTAAAGCACACATGTAAAATAAAGCAGTTGACTTCGACGGACATGCATAGAAGCCTTGATGGCTAAAGACAAGTGCATGTTTTCCAACTGACCTTCAGCACAGTTGCATTTTCTTTGATTGGAAAGGCACAGGCAGCCAAAATCCCTGCTGACTTCATCCTCTGACCTTCCAATGAATAAAGACTGTAAATATGCTTACTGTAATAACCACATGTCAGACTTTTCACCCATACCTAGCTGTTATTTTATGGAAAACAAAACTGAAAGTAGCACACACGTTGTTACCACATCCTCATAGTAGCAAGATCTAGTATGTAACAAAGTTTTGTGAGAGAGGGGGGATGTTGCATTCTTATACCAAAGATGACAGTGACTTCGGCACTTTATAGTTACTAGGTAGGTAGGAACAGTATTAACACTCTGACAATTGTAAATTTGTATTTTGAAAATTCCCGTTTCGAATTTCGACTGATAGTGAAGCCACCTAAGGTCTTCTGTGGTTTTCCTCAGTCCTTCGAAGCAAGTACTAAAGTAGTACCTCAATTACGCCATAACCTCTAACTTCCAAGTCCTTTCCCAGTTCACCGCTCATCCTAACATTCGATACTGCATAGTCGTAGGTACCGTGGTTGAAGTTACGGATTGGCTGAATGTGTCCACCAAAAGATCCTAGCGTTTACTTCAGTTTATGTATCCATAATTCTGCTGCCATACTTTACACAGTACATTACATGGATAGTCGGCTGTTACTCACCAGTCATTTGTGTAAGAATGCAAAATAATAACAACTGCACGTCAGTTGCACGCTGCCCAGTTACTTTAATGTGCCGTAAGAAGCTACAATATTTCGCTTCGTAATTTATCGCATTCCACAGCTACGTAATTAACATTTTTGGCTATACAGCTTAACGGCTTCTATATTTGGTACTGTTTTCTCCGTGCCAGCTGATCAGTGAGTGGAGGGAATGTGTGAAGGAATATCCCTTCTTTAGCAATGCCAATGCAAATTACAGGATTAGTCAATGTTTGACTTCGCATGACCGTGTTCTGGAAAATTACAGCCAGTGCTTTTCCCCCGTAAAAATTCATGAAGATGCCGTCAAAGAAAGCATTTACAGTTATCATTCCATATTGCTATGACATATAGTTAGTAAGCTACAAAATAAATCTTGAATCGAAAGAAAGGTGGATGAACAAGAGAATTTGCCTTTTGTAACGATCTTAGGAGAACAAAGGAAACACTACAATACATGTTGAAGAATTTTAAAAACGGTTGTAAGCGTATCCGTACGAATATGACACGGGAATAGTCATTTAGTGTAACGAATTGGACTGTTTGATAATATTTACCCAAATTGTCATTGCTGTTTGGACGATTCTGCAAGAAACCTGCAATGATAACAAGATGGGCAATGAAGGTCGCGTGTCATCGTAGTTTTTATGATAGCCACACAATTGTGACGGTCTCCTCCATAAATTACCATACTTGAAATTATGTTTGGAACTCAAGAAGGACAATATTATCTAGCGACGAAGATCAGTCCACAGATCATCTAGTCTAGATCAGTCTGTCTCTGCGTTGGCCTGCAGAGAATTTTCTGTCTGACCGTTTGGCAGAGCTTCACTCGGAGTTTTGTTTGTTCTCGGAACTTCTATCCGTGGGACGGAGTATCAGCCGATCCGTGCCGATGTTCGCTGTTGGTTCGTCTGCTTAGATTGCGAATAATTGAACACAATTTAGTTTCATGTGTGCGTTCGAACAGCTTATAATTCGAAGACAGTGTTGTAACTTAGGTATTCAAAGCAACAGGTTTATAGATCGTATGCTAAAACATGTACGATTCAGTGGTGCGGTTATGAGAGGAATTTAAGCAGCCAGCAACAGTGATTGATTTCACATTGGCATGCCACTTTTACTTGATCAAACTCTCATATAACATAGTAAATTACAGCAATGTCAAAACTGATTGGGCCATTTGCTCGCCGGAAGTTCCTGTCTTACTCAAAAATTGGAGTTTGTGAAACACTGTGTACAGACACAATGCTGACATTAGATGTAGTAAAAGAAAATACACTGAAGTCACTTTCATACTGTAGATTTTACTGCTCTGAGAAAAAGAAAACTTCAGGACTAACCAAAGTGAAGTCTACGGAAGTTGGAACTCTAAAAACATTTAAACAGGGTTAGTAAATGGAAGTTTTTTTTGTAAACCACATTTATATGTTCATAGCACTTGCTTGGAAATTTGTTGTTTTACGGTATATGAACTGTAACCGATTTTTGAAATTAACAATAAACACTATGTGAGTTTGTTGCACTACCTAAGCCATAGCCAAACTTACTCTAAAACTTTTTCTTTGTACTTACTAGCATCAAACATGAAGATAAACAGATTTAAGGCAGCTAACCAGCTTGTTTCCAAGATCGAATTCAATGGAGATATAGGTTGAAATAAAAACAAACTTTATCAGTACATATGTATGAGAAACTGGCTTTTTATTGTAGGGTACTGGAGCGTTAGTTGAACATTTTAGTTCTGTAGATTATGTTCTGTGTTACTAATTGAGCCATATTTCGGTTTATATTTAGCCAGCAACATTTTCATTCAGATGGAAAAAATTGGAAATACCAAGCTAGATTTTTTTTTGGCATGCAACATCATTCTGTTGGACATTTACTAAAATGGACAAGGTCAGAAGACAGAAGCTGAAGCAAATATTATGCAACATTTTAAACGTTAGAAATTTTGTGGGTGCGATTTTGTGAGCTGTATTTCCCAGTGTGCTGTTTGGCCCTGCCTGGCAGTTGTTAGGTTATTTCCACTTTTTTTTCTTTTGTATGTGTTTGTGTGTGTGTGTGTGTGTGTGTGGTGGGCTGGGGATGCAGGAGGATGGTACAATACGTGAGCAGCCATAGTCTGTCAGAGTTTTAAGGAACTGCTTTCTAGCAAATAGTATAATTACATCAAAATGTTTTGAGAGGAAAAGAGGTATAAGTAATGGGTCACCGTACTGTAGTGATGTGTAATGTAATCTTGAAATAGTTAAAATACATTTTTACTTTTTCTCATAACCCATTAAAATTGAAAATTATCTCTATTGTGGTGACTGTTTACAAGGCTGATGTGTGTAATTGTTCAGAACCATTTACAGTGATAAGTAAAACCTGTGAAGTTGGGCACCCTTGTAAGTTGGCCACCTATCACAGTTGGCCACACTTATAGGGAGCCGGAAAAATCCTTATTACATTATACATGTTATTACTGCATACTGTGGCCACCTGCTTATCTTGGATCTTGGCCACAGTTTCATATTTAGTGCTATGCTTTCTGTACAAGTTCAGCCTTCCTATGTTGGCCGACCCGAATAGTTCTCTAGTTTTTTTATCACAGTGTACAAGAGCCAAAATCCTCATTCATTAACAGAACCACCTGTTGTCCACCCAACCTCCATTGTTTCTCCATGGGTATGGACAGTATATTTGAATTTTTTAGTGGCAACTGACAACAATACTGTACTGTAACGCCACTCTTCATTGACAGGGTTATGTACATGCTTTCCAATCTGACCACCCGTCTCTGCATTCTGACATGTACTTTTGCAAAAGTGATAACGCACATTTTAATTCTCATAGTGTCAAATGGTTTCCATAAGTTGGGGGGCTTGAAATGGAACAAAAGGTGGCCAACATAGACGGATTTTACTGCGTGTAGTTTTGGTTAGTCAAAATGTAGTACAAACTGATTTTAAGTGAAGGAAAGTGTGCTTTTTATTATCAAAAGAAAAGTACCTGGTTTTATTTTTCTGTAGTGAAGGAGACTGCAAAGACAGCTTCATACTTGGGTGTTATTCTTGCTGGAATTGGTGTGACAGCAGTTATATTCTATCAAGTTTTTCGAGAACTATTTTCCAGCAAAAGTCCAAATAGTGTGTATACAACATCTCTTAAGAAATGTTGTCAAGATCCACGAGTAATAGACTCACTTGGTGAACCCATAAAAGGTTTTGGAGAAGAAACGCGGCGAGGAAGAAGACGCCATGTTAGGTACGTATGTGGCAACACACAGGATAACCAGTAAATTTCATCATTTGTAGTGGTTCCTATCTATTATGAGGAGCCTTAGGGTATGATCACATCATATAAAATTGGTGTGAGGTCACACATTTACTACTGTGTTACAACCATTGTCTTTATTACCAGGATTTGGCTGCATTTACCTGTTGCGTATATGAAAAAACAGCATATATTTTATTTAAATAATTGATTGTTGATAAACACTTTTTATTGTTCCAAATGATGCACAGTATTATAAAATCATAGAAATGTTAAAACAACATAAATTATAATACTTGCTTCGACATGTTTCGGTTCACGCAGGAACCATCATCAGGGAGCAGTCCTGTGCTTAGCTAAAACTACCAATATGGTTTGTCTATGCTTGTCAGTATAGACACAGTCAATGTTATGGCTGCATATCAGCCTGTTGTGCAGGTGTGTGGTTCACCGCACGCCTGCACAACAGGTCGATATGCCCCCATAACATTGACTGTGTCTATACCGATGAGTACGAATAACCATTCTGTAGTTTTAGCTAAGTACAGGACTGCTCCCTGATGATGGTTCCTGCGTGAACCGAAACATGTCGGAGCAAGTATTATAATTTATGTTGTTTTAACGTTTCTATGATTTTATAATATTGTGCATCAGTTGGAACAATAAAAAGTGTTTTTGATACTATTGATGCACAGTGCAAATATGAAAATTGATTGTTGATTTATTCACTTTAATTTATATAGCTGCCATTTGACTGCACTCTAAACTTGTATTCTGCAAGAGCTGGTTCAATTCTAGCCTGAGTTGCAAGTCTTCTCATTGAGATTAGTGTTGCTTTTCCACTCTTGCCTCTAAGAAAATACCAGGATACAATTCAGGAACAGGCTTCATTGGCTTCTTTTAAATTCATACCTTATTGTTGGCCTCTTACAGTACTACGAGGTAGAATATCTCACTTAATTTCCATCATTTTAACTGAGGAGGTGAGTGCAGAGGTAATTTAGGAAGTAATGTGTGATTTTAGGCTCTCACGCTGGTATTGCTAAAAATTCCATTGTTCTGTGATGTGAAACTATGCTATTAGGCAAATGGTTCCTGATATTTCAAAGGCAGTATGATTATTTGAAATGTCGGAACTGCTTGCCTGACATTACATCACCTCACATAAGACTTGCATCTTAGGAAGCAGTGGTTCTGATCTCATCCAGGTTACTAAAAACTTAACAGGTTTCTTTCTTGTCTCCACATGAATAGGCCACAAATGCTTACTTCCAAATCTTTACCTTCTGACCTTTATGAACCATCTCCCATGTCTCATATGTTGCTGTGTAACCCCTGTGGTTGAAACAGTCTTTACCGTATATTCTCGAATCTAATCCGCACCCTTTTTACGGTTTCAGAGGGCTAAAAAATCAGATGCAGATTAGAATTGTGTGCGGATTAGATTCGTGGTTGAGAGCCGGATTTTGGAAAAATGATAGAGCCGCTCTACATGCCATAAGTACAATAAATAATTTATTACATTATTTATTATTTATAATATATAATATATTATATAATATTTATAATTTATTATTCATCAGACTTTCCGTCATCACTCATAACTGAATCTTTATCCATCACTCAGTCACTATCATCTTTATCTCCACCATCGTCCTCCCCACAGAACGTCATCTTTGGATCCGTCCAAAGCATTGCTTATGCAACACTTCTTGAAAGGTCTGACGATAATGCTCTCCAGGATGGCTTTCCATGCAGCCAACACCCACCGCGTGACTCCTGAAGGAGCTGCACGCAAGGGGCGGTTGAAGGAAAGGTGCGGATTAGAACTGCGAACTAACTCTTTTTTCATTTAAGAAATCGGCAAAAACTAGTGCGGATTAGATTTGGGTGCGGATTAGATTCAAGAATATATGGTAATTGATGTAAGAATCAGTCAGTCAGTATTTTTTAAAACCTAACTAATTCTCTCTGGAGAAGGAGCAAAATAATTAATTTTTAATTTTGTAATTAATTTTCTCTTACAGCCATCTCTTTTATGAACGTGATGGTATAAATTTTCTAAGAATGAAGTACTATATTCAAGGAAGCCGAAAGAGGGGCACAGTGCACTTGGAAATGCGTGAGGTGAAGTTCTTTTATGCTTTATTAGATACAACAGCTCTGGAAATAAACAGTTTTTACAGCCTATAAGGAACTTAACTGTTTCCGCTAGCCATGGTATATGTGCAGTATCCCGTTCATATATGTACTATGAGAAAGTAGTAGAGTCCAGTTGAAATGTGATGGCACACAGTGACGCACGGGAGGGGAAGCGAAGGGGAAACTGGCCAATGGAGTGCTTTTGGTCAGTACTCTTCACACTACCTCGGAACATGGTGTATCCAGCATTACTACCACTGATGCGCACACCTCGGCTGCCAGTAGTCGAATGAACTGACGCCCCTGATGATTTAAATGGACTTGTCCGTTTTGCCGAAAGACGAAATCTGGTTTCTGCGCGTGTGCCGTCACATTTCAGATGCAGTCTACCTTCAATACTGGCCAAGGATAGATATTTGTCTGCCTAGTTGCCATGCTGCTCAGAAAGGCGTTGCAAGTTTTGTCTCTTCTGAATTTTCATTTTATTTTCTCCTATTTATTTCATGGCAGTATTTTTTTTTTATTTGTTGTAATTCCTCATATGTCAGATATTAGAGAATCACCTAATGTCATCTGTCAAAAAATAAGTAAGGTACAAAATTATTAGTCAAGTGAAATGCCAAAATCAGTTCCTTATACTGTCACTGGCTAATGCAAGAGCAGGGGAGCAGAAAACAACAGTCATACTGAGACCAAATAACTGAATTTGATTGTTTTATGGCCAAATTTTTATAAATGAATTTTGAGGCTGAACAGATGACATAACTCAGATATAAAGAAATTTTTTTTTTCTTTCAAAGATCACATTTTTGGGTTACATGTATAATTATTTAAATGTGTGAGGTGAAGTGGCAATTGTGTTTTTCTTACAGAATGATAAGGGAGAATTTGACTACAGATACCTGTTTGTGCAGCTGGATGATTACCCTAGAAATACTATCATCATTGAAGACAATAGATATGACAATCAAGTGGGCTTTGACAAACCATTTGACACATTGTAGTCTAATTTGTATACAGCTGTTGCCAATGTTGTAAGTTGTGGTTTTATATGGATACTGTATTTATCTGACTATAAGACAATGCGTATAAGACGTATGTTGTAGTGTAACGTTTTAAATAAAAGTCATTTTATTACTTGTTCAAACATCTAACAGCCAGTTCAGGTTCACAGAATGCGTTTTTTTTGCATCTAGTAGATGTTCTTTGTCTTTCGTAGATTTCCAGAACATAGCCCCAGAAAAACTGCGTCTCTGCATGCTACACAGTTTTTAGTTTCTAGGGTATATGTGACAATCGTTAATTTAAAATTGGTATCATGTTTTGTGAGAAGGAAGCAATCTGCGTATCTGGCATCTCTTACTTCTGTGATCTGATACAGTAATCAGATATTCAAACAAGATAGGAAATGTATGTGTGATGTAACATTTAGATGCATTTGATTCTTTGCACCCTGGACTCTGCTCAGATGGTCATACCATTTAAACCACAAAGGAGAGTCACACTTCGTATTGTTTACACTTATATATATACAAAAAGGTCATTCAAAAATTGATGACTGCACTTTTCCAGAATTAAAAGAATTTATGTGTTAAAAAAAAACCCCTAGTACTGATTGAATGGGAGGTTGGGCGGGTTACAGAGCCAGTCTGCATGGTTTTGGAGAGTCACTGCGCTTCTTTTTTTCTGGAAGAAAACCTGGAAGTACTTTCACAGCAAAATAGAGAACAGTAAACCTATTTTTAGCCTATATAACTTGCAGAACAAATGTGCCAGTACTGCGTACCATCAGAATAAAGGCATTGGCGGTAAGCCACACCCAAAATTAATTTGTAACATTCACCACAAAGGATCACTGTGCAGCTGTACACAGTCCTTTCACAGCTGCCACATCTTACAACTTGGTCGTCATGTGGAATTTTTGATGCTTCAAGCATTAACAGTACCGGCACATCGGTTCATATCTGATGGATGTTATAATTTTATGAAGTGTTCTTCAAAAGCAGAGTCACAGTTCCACAAATGTGGAACTGGATAAATCGTGTGCAAGTTTATTGTTAACAGTAATGAAAATTGAATTCTTAATGTTTGTGAAGTATCTTTGTATTAATTAAATATTCTGTACGTATACAAACTTTGAGTTGTATCACTGTTTCTGAGTATCCCCCCCCACAGAAATTGCTCCACCAGATTGATTACTGTTCAATGAAAATGAACTGGCAAAATCATGTCTGTAGTTTGATAAATACAGTAATTAGAATCATAGTATTGTGAACTGTATAGAGGTCACAAGAATGAATTTCCTGTTTGGTGGTTTTTCCTCAGAGTGAATATTTTTGATAATATGACTCTAGAGCATACTAATAGATTAATTCTGACTCTTGCAAGTGCCATAGGCAATAAGAATTTTGTATGAAATCAGTGAACTAATAAACAGGATGGTGATATTTATAGATGATGTTTGTAAATTACTGATTCAATGGTTTTTTATAATTTGTTACAAAATTAATAGTATTTTTGTTCATTCCAGCATATGTGAGAGATGTGTGACCATTTTTTTTGTTTTGTTAAAGGTTTAAATTTTCTTTATACATAGGATATATGTACGTATCTCAACATTTTTCATCACTTATACGACCTACCAGATGTTGTTAAAATTTTGTAGTGTTCTCTACACAAAGTCATTATTTCAATTTAGTGTCACTTCGTTGGTCACAATCATGGGCTAGTTCCACGTATCTTTACAACCTTTCTCTAAGAGATGTGTTAATGTTATCCTTCAGTATACTTCTCATTCTCCTGAATAAAACAAATGGCATCTACCATACTAACATATTCCAGAAGACAGTAGTTGTAGTTTTCAGTCACCACCCTGAGAACCCCAAATCTCACCAGGTGGTCCATGTCCTCCCTTTCATATGTAGAACCTTGTGACCAATATTTATGATAAAAGAGTTTGTATTGTGTTATGTTGCACATCACCAAGATGGATGGGCCATGTGGTTTGTGTGGGGAGAACAGAATTGTGTCCAGGCTTTTGGTGGGGAACCCCGAACAGAATAGCCACTTATGAGACCTAGGCATAGATAGGAGGGAATGGACTGGATTAAATTGGCTTGGGATAGGGACAAGTGACCAGCTGTCGTGAATATGGTTATGAACCGTCAGGTTCCATAAAATGTGGGGAATTTGACTGCCTGAGGATCTGTGAGCTTCTCAAGAATGAACTGAATGTAGAACATCTCCATTTGTTCTCAAGAATGACTCTTCTTCATGGAGTTACCTTAGCTAGTTGCATACCACCAGAGAAATAGAACTATATACATTTGTTGTCTTTCCATCCAAACAACATATCCAGCTGATCGTAACCTTCATTTCTTCATTTATAAATCATAAAGTTCTCTATTGTATAACATCCTAAATTGTCTATTTCACCTCTTTGGTGTCTAAATAGTAGTCTGAGAACTTTTTCCACAGTCACTTGTCATTTATGCTCTTCCTACAGAGTCAAAGGGTGCATCTCATTGCCACAAAAAACAGTGATCATCATCATCATCATCATCCACTTTGGGAAGTTCGTGCTCTAAACGATACTTTATGCAAAGCTCAAATTTCTGTACAAAATTAGTAAGGTAAAGGTAAAGCAGTCCCGTTACAAGCCTGGAGTGGCCCAGAGGGTTCCACGAAGTTAAGGTCCCCAGATTTCATGACAACGGCACAGGATGGTGGTAAGGTTGTCAGCCCTACGCACCGGCCGCCTTTACCC
>JGI24700J35501_10930588_pt1 | contig 16289 bp, 16 predicted proteins | sample TergutTh196P1_FD_35501 | JGI IMG/M metagenome (IMG submission 35501)
CCCTTGCGGGGTGTGGGGCAGCGCCCCACGGTTTTAGACTTTGACACGGTTTTAGACTTTGAAGTTGAAAAAAGAAAGGGTTGATGTTTTGGAACAATCAATATTAAAAAAATATGCAGAATTGTTGGTTTTTGCGGGGGGCAACGTTCAAAAGGGGCAGCCAGTGGTTATTAGCGGCAATGTTGCCGATGCGGACTTTGTGCGAATGGTGCAAGATGCCGCTTACGATGCTGGCGCAAGCGATGTCTCCATCGATTGGCAGGACGACACAGTAACTCGCACAACTTACCTTAGAGCCGCCGACCATATATTTGAAATGTACCCCGATTGGCGAGTGGATAGGTTTAAGTTTTATGACGAGCGTGGTGCGGTTTATCTGCACATAAGTTCGTCAGACCCCGATTTGTTGGCTGGGGTTAATCCTGAACGGATAAAAACGTTGACAAAAGTTAGCCGCCAAAAACTTAAACCACACTCTGCGTTGACAATGTCTAATGCGTTGCGGTGGTCAGTTTTAGCCGTGCCGTCGCCAAAATGGGCGGCAAAAGTTTTTCCCAACCTGCCGCAAGAACAAGCTATTGCTAAATTATGGCAAGCAATCCTAAAAGCCGCCCGTGCAGACGGCGAAAACCCAATAGCCGCATGGCAAAAACACCGAGAAAACTTTACCGAACGCAAAAATTTTCTTAACGCTAAACAATTTGACAAACTGCACTTTACCAATAAATTAGGAACAGACTTATTGGTCGGTATGCCCAAAAACCACGTGTGGGTCGGCGGCGGCGATGTCGGCAAAGACGGAATCCCGTTTTTTCCCAATATACCAACAGAAGAACTTTTTACCGCACCCAACCGCAACGCCGTAAACGGTAAAGTTGTGGCATCTATGCCGCTAAGCTACCAGGGCAACCTTATAACCGATTTCGCCATTACTTTCAAAGACGGGCGCGCAGTAGAATATTCCGCCAAAAATAACGAAGAAATACTAAAAAATATTATCGAGATGGACGACGGCTCGCATTATTTGGGCGAAGTTGCTCTAGTTGCCAACAGCTCGCCAATATCGCAAATGGGAATTTTATTTTATAATACCCTGTTTGACGAAAACGCCTCCAGCCACTTGGCACTCGGCAAAGCATACCCCGATTGCGTACAAGGCGGCAGCACTATGAATGACGAAGAACTGCTAAAAGCTGGCATTAACGATTCCTTAATGCACGTCGATTTTATGTTCGGTACAGCAGATATGCAAATTGTCGGCATCGCAACGGACGGCACGGAAACCCTGCTAATGCAAAATGGCGAATTTGCTTTCTAAAATGGACTGTCCTGCGGATTACTCCAAAATAGAACAAATCGGCGGCGATGTGGTTCTTTACGATATAAAACATTTTAGCTTGCCAGAAGTGCTAAATTGCGGGCAATGTTTCCGTTTTAACGCAAGTGAAAACACCGAAAATCAATATACTGGCGTTGCCCACGGGCGGCAGCTAGTTTTGGCGGTGCAGGCGGGCAATCTTATTATAAAAAACGTAACTTTAGCCGAATTTTACAGCATTTGGCAAGATTATTTTGACCTGCAACGCAATTACGCCAACCTGCGTAACCAATACGCCAGCGATCCAACGCTAAAAAAAGCAACAGAATTTTCGCAGGGGCTACGCATAATGCGCCAAGAACCATGGGAAACCCTTGTTTCCTACATTTTAAGCCAAAATTGCAACATACCGCGCATTAAAAATATGGTAGAAAGCCTTTGCCAGCACTTTGGAGAGCAACTACCTAACAAAAATTTTGCCTTTCCAACGCCGCAACGGCTGGCAAAATTATCGGTTGACGATTTAGCACCAATAAAAACGGGCTATCGTGCCGCTTACATTATAGATGCCGCCAAAAAAGCCGCCGCCGAACTAGATTTATCCGCCTTACAAGAAATGTCAACCGATAAAATTCGCCAACAGCTGCTGAAAATTCACGGAGTAGGCCCAAAAGTTGCCGATTGCGTACTGTTGTACGGCTTTGGCAGAACAGAAGTTTTTCCCATTGATGTTTGGATTAAACGAGTGCTTGCAAAATATTATCCTAACGGCTTTCCGCCCCAAAATATCAGCAAAACGGCGGGCATAGCACAACAATTTTTATTTCATTACGAGAGGAGCATTACATTATGAACGTATTAGTTATTGGTGGTACAGGAGTTATAAGTACGGCTATAGTGGACAGATTAGCGGAAGTGGATAACGAGGTAACAGTTTTTAACCGCGGCACACGGGACGCTCGCTATAAAGCCGAAGTAAAAGAAATAACTGGCGATAAAAATAATGTGCCAGAATTTACGAAACACATGAAAGCCAACAAATTTGATGCCGTTATCGATATGATTTCTTATACTTGGGAAGATGCCGCTATTACGCTTGATGCCTTTTGGAGCTTGGCAGATACGCCGCATTTTATTTTTACTTCCACTTGTGCAACCTACAAACGCCCAATACGCGCCGCCGCCGTTACCGAAGATTTTCCCCGCTGGACAGACGACACTTTTTACCCATACGGCTACCACAAGGCGCGCATGGAAGATTATCTGCTAAAACGGGCAGAAGACGACGGTATAAAAGTAACCATTATACGCCCCTCTTTAACTTATGGAATAGGTAGCAAAAATATTGGCGTTTTACGCAATAATTACGGGATAATAGAACGCATTAAGCAAAACAAACCCGTTATAGTTTTCGGCGACGGCACTAACCCGTGGGAATTTACCTTTGCACCCGATATTGCCAAAGCCTACGCTGGCGTTGTTTGCCGCGAACATTGTTTTGGGCAAATTTACCACGCAACCAGCGGCGATGTCCGCATCTGGGACGACCTTTATTTGGAATTTGGCAAAATTATCGGCATCGAGCCAAAAATTTTGCACGTTTCCACCGAAATGCTAATGGAAGCCGAACATGACCGCCTTTTGCACGTTTACCAAGAAAAAATGTCCTCGGGTGTTTTTGATAACTCCAAAATTAAGCGTGATGTGCCAGAATATGAATGCGATTACACACTAGATAAAACCCTACGTGCAATCTACGATTGGTACACCACCGATGCAAAAGCACGTGTTATTGACAAAAATTTAGACGCAATAGAAGATGCCCTTGTTGAAAAATACGCAAAATGTGCCGAAATTTTACGAAATAACTAAACGAAAATAATCGGCAAAAAAGGTTGATTTTTGGTTGCAAATAATTTATAATCTTTTAAGGAAACTAAAAAGCTACAAAAAAGATTAAAAAAGATTAAAACCGTGGGAACTGGGAACTGGGCAAACGTCCCCTGCCCGTCCCGTCTAGTTCACATTATTTCAATAAAAGTGTACGCAAAAAGTGTACGCATAGTCCCACGGTTTTGAAGTTGATTTTGAAATTAATTTTTAGTATTGAGGAGGTCGTATTGTGGAAAAAAGATCTGGTCTTAAATTGCATACAAAGCTAGTTTTGGCTATAGTAGCTATTTCGCTTGCGGGGCTGGCTATAGCTTTTGTTGTGGTTAATACGTTCATTCGTCAAACAATACACACAAATATTATGAACGCAACATATGGAGAAATGTCAACCTATGCAGTACAAATTAATGGTATTTTTGTTAATAACCAGTATGTTCTCAATGGTTTTGTGGCGGCTGTTGAAAGCACGGGCAGAGAGCATTTGCCCGAAATAGCACGAAGGTTTGAAGAAGAATATGATTTTATTTCGTTGCCGGCGGCGGGTTTTGTTGCCGATGGTGCGTTTGTTTCTACGGGTGAATGGGAGCCCGATTTGGATATTTGGACTTTGGAAGAACGCCCGTGGTTTGTTGAGGCGATAGAGGCTGGCGGCGAGGTGGTTTTTATAGCACCGTATGTTTCGTATATGCCGCCAAACCCGCTTATATTGTCGGTTGTGCGGTATAGGCCGCAATTTGAAGGCGGAACAGTATTCGTAATAGATGTTACTTTGGATAATATGATGATTTTACTTAACACTTACAATGTGCCTGGCGGCGGCTATTTGTTCCTGCTGGATAACGAATATAACATAATTTTTCACCCCGATGCCGAACTGGCGGCCTCGCCCGATGGGCTTAGGAATATAGCCGAGTTTCCTAACTATAGCCCAATTTTGCCGCTTTTGGGGCAAGATTACGGGCTTACAAGTTTTACCGCAGCGGACGGCGTAAATTCGCATCTAATGACCTTTAATTTACCAGCCGCTAACTGGACTTTGGGCGTTGTGTTTCCGCTAACCGTTACTTCTGTTCCTATTTGGCAAAATTTATTGGTTATAATCCTTACGTTTTCTGTTATCCTAATTATAATTATGGTGGTTGTACAGGTGGTAATATCGCACCTGCTGCGTAATAAAATACGTGATAAAATATCAAACTTTCGCATACTTTCCGCAGATTTGGTAAGCGGCAAAAGTATCTCGCTAAACCGCACTCACGACCCATCTTTTGGGCTAGATGCAATGGATTATGAATTTGAAAATGTGGTAAAAAGCATAGCCAAAGTGCATAGCGATATGACGCTGCTATATAACAAACAAATTGAGGGTACGTATAAATTCCGAATATCCCCCGACGAACACCAGGGCATATACCGAGAAATTGTATCCCAAACAAACGACTTGGTTACGGACTTTGTTAATACACGTGCCGACACGTTAGACTTTTTTCAAGAGATTGCAAACGGTAATTTTGATGCCAAATGTGCTTTCACTTTTTTGGGCGATGAGGCCTTTATTAACGAACTTTTAGACAGCATTAAGCAAAATATTGTTGACGTTGCGGCGGTAATATCCGATATAGCCTACCACGCCCAAGACGGCGATGTAGATTACAGCGTAGATGCCAGCAAGTTCAAGGGCGAGTGGTTCAAAATTGTACAAGATATGAATAAAATTGTTATTGCCATAAAAACGCCAATCCAAGAAATACAGACGGTGCTTGCCCGTTTTAACGCAGGTTATTTTGATAAAACCGTTTTGGGCAGCTATTCTGGTATTTTTGCCGATATTAAAAAGGATATTAACAGGATTGTTGCTGGGATTGGCGAATATGTCCAAGAAATTGACGAATGTTTGGGCGCGTTGGCGGCTGGCGATTTAATGCGGCGGTCTACCATGAAATTTGACGGCGAATTTGACACTATTGGCATTTCTATTAATAATATTGCTAACAAACTGCAAACAACAATGTCGGATATTTCCGTGGCTGCCGAGCAGGTTTTGTACGGCTCTAAGCAAATTGCCACCAGTGCCGCCGAACTTTCCAGCGGTGCAAACGAGCAAGCCGATTCTGTGCAAGAGTTAAACGAAACAATTCACACAATAAATATCCAAACCAAAGAAAATGCCGATAGTGCGGATAAAGCGAACGCAATATCCAATATATCAACGCAAAACGCCCAAAAAGGCAACGATGCAATGAAACAAATGCTTGATGCGATGTTGCAAATAAAAAGTTCTAGCCATAATATTTCGCATATTATCAAGGTTATACAAGATATAGCGTTTCAAACTAACTTGCTTTCGCTTAACGCATCGGTCGAGGCGGCAAGGGCAGGGGAACATGGCAAAGGCTTTAGCGTTGTAGCGGAAGAAGTGCGGTCGTTAGCCGCACGTAGTCAATCCGCCGCCACCGAAACCACGCAACTAATAGAAGACTCGCTGACCAGGGTTGATTCTGGCAGTGCAATAGCGGAATCAACAGCGGAATCGCTAGATGCAATCGTTAAAAGTGCCGACGAAGTTTTGCATATTATCAATAATATCTCCAGTTCTTCCAAACAGCAAGCAGCCGCAATAGACAACGTAAGCACTGGACTAACCCGCATATCCGTAGTAGTAGAAAACAACTCGGCAGTAGCCGAAGAAACCGCCAGCACCGCCGAAGAACTAAACTCGCAAGCGGAACTGTTGGCTACGTTGGTGAAATACTTTAGGTTGTAGTGCGAAAGGCAAAACCGTGGGGCAGTCCCAGATGGGACGGGCGACCGAATTGTGGGGGGAACGGGCGAACGGGGACGTTCGCCCCTACAAAACGCTACCCGTAGGGGCGACCGTCCTCGGTCGCCCGTTATGAAACCCCCAACGCCACCGCCACCCCGTTGGTTTGGGGACAAAACAGGCAGAATTGTGGGGGAAAGCCACCCGCATGACACCGCCACCCTGTTGGTTGGGGGGCAAACGGGCGGAATGGTTGGGGATAAACGGGCGGAATGGTTGGGGATAAACGGGCGGAATGGTTGGGGACAAAACGGGCGGAATGGTTGGGGACAAAACGGTCGCCCGTTTTCCCATTCCGACCCGCCTGACGGACGGGCAGGAAACGTTCGCCCCTATGAAATGCCTACCGCAAATTTAACCGATATATCATTAATTAAGCACCAAAAACCATTAAAAATTTTAGCGGGTCAAGGGGCGCGCTCCTTGCGGGGTGTGGGGCAGCGCCCCACGGTTTTAATCTTTAATCTTTAGCTAAAGTTTAGAATGGCGTGAAATATTTAGCAATATGCCGATGCAGCCCATGATTACCACTAGTGAAGTGCCGCCGTAGCTTATGAATGGCATTGTTATTCCTGTGTTGGGAATGCTGTTGGTAACAACGGCTAGGTTTATTATTAGTTGGCTGCCTATCATTAGAATTATGCCGAATGCTATTAGCGAGCCGAAACTGTCGGTTGCCGTTTGGGAAATGTGCAAGCCGCGCCAAATTAGCACCACAAACAAAATTAGAATTATGCCAGCACCGATAACGCCAAGTTCTTCTATTATAATTGCGAAAATAACGTCGTTGTGAGCCTCGGGTAGCATGAACTTTTGGCGGCTTTGCCCTATTCCTAGCCCAAACCAACCGCCCGATGCAATGGCAAAAAGTGATTGTATAACCTGAAAACCGTAACCAAGCGGGTCGTCAAAAGGGTTTTGCCACGCCAAAAAACGCTGTCCGCGCCACTGACCAGTTGCATCTACGCCAGCGTGATTTGCCAGATAGTACAGGTAGCCGAACATTCCCGCAACGGCGGCGGCTACCATTGCCAAAAATCGCTTTATGTGCGGACTAGCCATAAAAATCATTCCGCCGCCGATTATTGCCACTATTATCGCCGAACTTAAATCGCCGTACGCCACTAATATCGTTAATGCACCCACTAGCACCATGCAGAAAAAAAATCCGCCCCAATTTTCTAGTACCCTTTTGTTGGCAGATAAAATTCTAGCCAAAATCAAAATTACTGCCACTTTTGCAATCTCGGACGGCTGAAACTGAATGTTTATAATGGGCAACATAATCCAGCGGCTTGCCCCGCCGCGAGCAACGCCCCAAATAACAACCGCTACCATTAACCCCAATGCAACCAAATAAAAAACCATCGCAAACCGCTTTAGATACCGATAATTAAAATTTGCCATAACGTTCATGCCAAAAAAGCCCAAAGTCGCCATTATTGCATGACGTTGCAAATAGAAAAAAGGGTTATAATTGTGAAACGTGCTGCGGGCAGTATCTACATAACTTGCCGAAAAAACCATCATAAGCCCAAAAAGCACCAAAATACACACAATCAAGTAAATAGTTTGGTCTAACGTGCCTATGCCAAACTTTACCGCTACATTTGTGGATTTTTGCGGTTTTAGTTTTACTCTTTTTTGGGGCTGTTCTTGCCGCCCATCTGTCTGCCGAATGGGCAGGTCGTGTTTTAATGCACTGCTACTCCGCATTTTTATCACCCTTTCTGTGGTTTTTTGCTGATTTTTTTTGCTGGATTCATTGGATTTAGCTGAATTGCATTAAATTTTACGTTTGCAAATTTTACGTCTGCAAAAACTCTTCAATTTCCTGCTCAACTGCGGTTAGTCGCTCCTCTAGTTCTGGTAGAAGAGTGCTAGTGCCGTTTTTTAGCTGTTCTTCCATTTTGCCCAATGTTTCCGCTAGTGGATTCATGGCTAAATTGGCGGCTACTCCTTTTAGTGCATGACACGCTTTCATTGCCTCTTCTGGTTCGTTGCTGGCAATCGCCGCAGAAATTTTGTCCACTAACTCTCTGCCAGAAAATTTTTTTAGCAAGGTTTGAAAAATTTTTTTGTTGTTTACTACACGTTTTAAGCCATCTTCTAATGAAATTGCTCTAACTGCGTCCATTTTGTACACTCCTTTTTTACGTTTAACAAGTATAAATTACAGTTTATTACGTTTGCAAAATGTAACCTCTTTTCACAAAAACAACCGAGGAGACCAATCCAACAAAGCCGATTAATCCCGTAACAACAAAAGCGGTTGACATTGTAAAACTGTGGCTTATCCAGCCAGTTGCAAACGGGCCCAGGAACATACCCAGCCCATAAGCTGCTTGAAAAAATCCCATTGCGGTGGCGCGGCGTTCGCTGGCTATTGCTTTTATGGATAGCCCCATAAGTACGGTCATTAAGCCCGACAAGCCCAAACTGCTTAAAAATTGCACAGCAAACAGTTGCAACAAGTTTTGCGACCAAACAACCAGCACCGTACCAACAGCGGCTAAAGCAAAGCCCCAAACTAAAGTTGCGGTTACGCCGATTTTGTTTACCACTTTTACCATTATAGGCGATATTAGCAGCGCTGGCAAGGTAGAAATTACGCCAAGCAAGCCCAGCTGATAATTGCTTGCGCCCATATCGTTTGCGACCATTGGCGTAAAGCCAAACGTGGTTGCAAACATAATATATTGCGAAACGATAGCCAAAACGGAGGCACAAATTAATTGCTTGTCCTTTGCGACTTCCAGCAAAGCGGCGAGATTCGGCGGGTTGCTTGTTTTTTCGGGATCGGGCTTACTTTCCCGCATACCTATCCCAAAAATTAGCCCCGCAAGCCCCAAAATGCCGCCCAGCAAAAAGGCATAAGAAAAACCCAACCATTCCGCAAAAAGCCCACCAAGCAACAAAGCCGCCATTCTACCAAAACCGTTAGCGGCGTTAAGTAGCCCAATAGAGCGGATTGTGTCTTCTGGTTTGTAGTAGCTTGCGCCCAAAATTGTAAAAGTTACCCAAGTTGCGGCGGTTACGCCCGCTAAGCTACGTGCGACCAGTAAAACTATGGGGTTCGCCCACAAAAACACCGATACGCCGCTTATCGTAGCAAAAAAAAGTCCAAGTAACACAAAAATTTTGCGTTTTTGCAGTCTATCGGATATTATGCCCAACGGGAAACGTATAGCCATCTGCACAAAACCGTACGAGCCAGCAATAAGCCCAATAAGGCGCAAATCTGCTTGCATTTGTTCGGCATACGGCGTAACATACGGCACATACGTATACAACGACATCCAAAAAAATATCGTTACTATGTAAAATAATGGTAATCTGTTTTTCATGGTTCTGCTCCAATTTTGTTCCAAACTTGTTTTGCCTTTGTTGGTGTTTTTTGTTACCTTTTGTATTACTTTTTTTATTATAGCAAAATTTATTGCGTTGGGCAAGTGTTGAATTTTTTTGGGGCTATTTTTTATAATTTTATACGGATAGGTAACGGATTAAAATTATTTCCCCGTTTATTCCTACAACTAAGTTAATGACATTGGTTTCCCCTTTATGCGGCGACTAATTAGCTTAGGTTTAATCGTTCTTTTAATGCAGTCTGCAAAAGTTGAGAGAAGTTTATTCCCTGCTCTTCTGCTATTTCTTTTAACCACGCTGGAATTGTTACGTTTGTTTTTACCGCTCTATTTTCTATTTGGTTTTTTACTAAAGACGGATATACTGTAACAACTGATATAATGTAACCTGGCTCTGTTTCGGGTTCTATTTGTAGTTGTTGTGGGTTTGCTGTGGGTTTTGGTAGTTCATCGTTATCGCTTTCTATTCCGTATAAATGAAACCCTAAAGCCTCTTCCGCCATTTTTGTAGCTTTTTCAAAATCGTCCCCGTAACTTGCACAGCCTGGCAAATCGGGAAAATAAACGCCAAAACCACCGTTTTTTGCAGGTTCAAACACCGCAAAATATGAATATTTACGCATATATATCTCCTATCTACAGGGCAAATAGGGCTTTATAGTCCTGCTTGCCTTAGTATGCTTTTTACTGTACCTATCGGAAGGTCTTCGTTATGCCATGGAATGGCCTGCCTGTCGGCAGACAGGTAACCCTACCTTTTTTTGTGTCATGTTTGTATTGCCTGTGAGAGCCGCCGTTACTTTTCACTCGGTACCAACCGTCCGCTTTAACGGTTTTTTCTATTTTTTTCGGTTTCACAATTATCCCCCTTAATGATTATATTATACTCCTTTATTATGCGTATGTCAATAGCTGTCAAAAATTTTTTTGTTTTTCCGTTCAAAATGTGCTACAATACATAATGATATGGAAGTTGAAAAGGGGGCGGCAAAGTGGATTGGAAATAATACTTTTTTATACCAGCCGCATTATATATTCAGCGTTTTTAGTTGCCATTATAGCCTGCATTGTTGCTAAAATACGCTTGCATTATGCAAATAAAAGGTTGCAGATTGCAAAAGACAACCTCTATACTGCAAAAGATAATTTGTACAACGCAAAAGACCGCCTGTATACCGTGCAAAAAGAATACTACGAGTTATCAAAAGCACGTGATAATTTTACGAAAGAAATGGATAGCTTGAATTGAATTTGGTTGAATTTGGTTGAATTTGATTAAATTTGATTGAATTTGAAATCAAAAGTTATCCCCAATGAGGTGTCAACCATGAACCAAAATCGTATGTTTACCAAAATTTTACTATATAACCTTGTGCAGTTTAGCATAATTTACGGCGTTGCTATTTTAATTGCAAGTTTTATGTTTGGCAGGCTTACGGACGTTTTGTACACGTTGCTTACTTTTGTTCCGTTTGTATTTTATTTTTATGTGCGAACCTTTGTAAAAAATCGGGTTGTTATGTTTGCCCTGCATTTGTTGCCGATAATTATCGCTACAATGCTGTTTACCAACGTGCTAGAGCGGGTTTTTGTGCTGGCAATTTTGGCGGTTATGTTTGTGCTTTCTATTGCTGGCCGCATAAAAAATACGCCGCCGCACATTGATAAAGGTTTTAGTGCGTTTATTGCAGTTTTTCTTACGGTGCTGTGCTTTTTGGGCGTTTGGCAAGGGTACTATTTTTTGGCGACTGTATATCCCATTGTGATAATTGTGGCTGTTTTGGCTACTGTGCTACATTCGCGCATCGACCGCACTGATTCTTCGCTGGACGCAATAACACAAACGTCAACCCAGCCAATAGACCGCATTTTGGCATTTGACAACAAAACTAATCCCATTTTGGTGGCTATTTTGCTTGTGCTTAGCTTGCTGTTTTGGCTGTTGCTTATAAATCCGTTGCTAGTGCAAATTAGCCAAATAGAATTTACTGGCAACCCCATCGAAATACCCGCCGCCGAACACGCCGAGCCGCCGCCAGCCGCCGAGGGACTTGGTTTGGATTTTAGTATGTTCATGGACGCAGAGCAAGCCGCCCCGCACCCTTTTTGGGAATTGCTTTCGGCAATGATTTTTTTTGTATTACAAGCCGCGGCGTTATTGTTTGGAATATTTTTAGTGGTTCGCGGCGTTATCATGTTGTACCGCTTTTTGGCGTATAATCCGCAAAATATCCCAGATATTAGCAAAACGGAGGAAAAAACTTTTATATTCTCCGAAAAAGCCAGCAATATTCAGTTGCCATTTTTGCGGTTTCTTAATTTGTCAACCGATAAAACAAGGGTAGCGTTCCGCAAAAAAATATTGTATTATAAAAAAAGGGGCGTACCGCTAACCCAATTTGATACACCCGCCCAAATTACCGCCAAAATAGCCCAAAGCCACAACGAAAACATCGAGCAACTAGCCCAACAATACGAGCAAATACGCTATTCTGCGGCGGAAAAATAATGTATATTTTTATGGGATTATTAGGGCTGTGTTTTGGCTCGTTTGCTAATGTGCTGATTTATCGGGTTCCGCGCAAAATTTCCGTAATTTTTCCGCCGTCCCATTGCACTTTTTGCAAAAAAAGGTTAAGTTTTTTGGATTTATTGCCGATAATAAGTTATATGGCTTTTTTGGGAAAATGCCGCTATTGCAAAACCACGATAAACAAGCGGTATCCAATAATAGAAGTCCTTTGTGCGGTGTTGTTTGCAGCTAATGCCCATTTTACTTCTTCGCTGTCAACCTTTTCGATAATACCGCTAACAATTTTGGTTTTTGTACTGTTGTGTATTTCCGCCATAGATTACGAAACCCAAACTATCCCCGATATTTTTGTGATAATTTTAGCAATAAGCGGAATTTTTTGGGTAATGGCAGCCGAAATTTGGCAATTTTCACATATCTTGTATAATCAAATATGGCAAAATGTTACAATCGGAATGTTAACAGGGGCATTGCCTTTGTTCATTATTGATAGGCTGACTTTAATCTTGCTAAAAAAAGATGGGTTTGGTTATGGCGATGTTAAACTTATGGGTGTTGCTGGGTTGTTTTTGGGCTGGCAACTGATTTTGGTAGCTTACTTGTTTGCCTTTGCGGCAGGCGGCATATTTGGGGCATTTTTGCTAATTACACACCGTGCAAAACAAGGCGATTATATTGCATTTGCACCATTTTTGTCGGTTGGAATAGTGCTTGCATTATGGTTTGGAAAAATTTTTATAAATTTCTATTCCATATCAACTTATTAAGTGTTATAATTTTATTAGGACATTTTAAGAATGTGGCAAATGTGTAAAATAAAATATACTTAAAGTGAGGAGGAAACTGCTACAAAATTGTTTTAAGCTATTTTTGTTGTAGCAGGGTTTTGTATGAGTAAAAATCATAAAATTTATTTGGTAGATGATAGCGATACATATCGTGCAATAGGGGAAAGCATCTTAAAGGAACACTACACCGTGCTGACTTTTCCGTCTGGCGAAAAACTTTTGGAAGTTTTGCAAGGTGGTAAAAACTTGCCCGATTTAATTTTACTAGATGTTGAGATGGACGGACTATCAGGCTTTGACACGATAGAAGAGCTAAAAGCCGATCCGCTCACAATGAATGTGCCTGTTATTTTCTTGACAGGATTATCCAACCCAGAAGACGAAGCTTATGGGTTCTCGTTGGGTGCAACCGATTATTTAACCAAGCCGTTTTCTGCACCACGGCTGCTAAAACGCTTATCTGTGCATTTGCGTATGCTGGTTTTGGAAAAAGACCTTGCAAACGTGGAACAAAAAGCCGAAAGCGTTGCAGGCGAAATAATAGACGAAACACGCGATCTAAACATGATACGCGAGGCAATGATGCAATGGGCGTTAGAACTAGTAGAGTTCCGCCGAGATGTAACCCGCAAGCATCTTGACCGCATAAAAGGCTGCATGAAAATGCTATACGAGGCCGCTAAATACGAAGGACCTTACATCGACGAGGTTACTGACTGGGACGGCGACGCTTTATTGTTGGCATCTAGCTTGCACGATGTTGGCAAAATAAAAATTCCCGATGCTTTAGTGCTAAAAAAGACCCGACTAAACGATGCCGAGCGTGAAATAATGCACGGACACTGCGAATTTGGCAGACAGCTAATAGAAAACTTGCGCGAACGCATAGAACAACTGCCCTACTTCCAAGATAACAGCGTCGCACTAGAGCATTCCAAAACTTTCTTTAAGTTTGCACTAGCAATGACTTACTATCACCACGAAAAATGGGACGGCACGGGCTATCCAGATTCTCTAAACGGGCAAATAATCCCGCTAGAGGCAAGAATGATGGCAATAGTAGACGGCTACGATGCACTAGTATCAAAACGGGAATATCGCGCCGCGCACAGCCATAAAGATGCAATAGAAATTATCAAAACTAGAAAAGGCGTACATTACGACCCCGCACTAACCGACATATTTGTAGGGTTGGAAAAAGATGTTGAAAAGATTAACCAATCTGTTTAATCTAATTAATCCAAGTTAATCTAATTAATCCAAATGCTGAAAAATTCACGGTTTTTTCCGCCGCTTGACAACACGCAATGTTACGTATATACTTATTAATGTACGATAATAGTGCAGAAAATAGTGCAGAAAATAATGCAGAATAATGCAGAATGGCAGGTGCAAAATAATGGCTTTTGAAAATTTGGGTAACAAATTGCAAAATGTTTTTAAGCAATTACGTTCTAAGGGGAAATTAACCGAAAAAGACGTAAAAGATGCCATGCGCGAAGTGCGACTTGCCTTGCTGGAGGCCGACGTTAATTTTAAGATTGTAAAAAATTTTATAACAAACGTTACCGAAAAATCCATTGGTAGCACGGTGCTTGAAGGGGTCAATCCAGGGCATCAAGTTATACAGCTTGTTAATGAAGAACTGAAAAATATGTTGGGCGGCAGCCAAAGCAACTTAACATTTTCGGCAAAACCGCCCACTGTTTACATGATGGTTGGCTTGCAAGGTGCGGGAAAAACCACGGGCTGCGGCAAAATAGCGGGCTTGCTAAAGCGGCAGGGCAAACGTCCGCTGTTGGTGGCTTGCGATATATATCGTCCAGCGGCGATAAAACAGTTGCAAATCGTGGGCAAAACGTATGACATTCCAGTATTTAGCATGGGCGATACCGAAGACCCCGCTAATATTGCCAAAGCTAGTCTGGCAGAGGCGGCGGCAAACAACAACGATGTAGTTATAATCGATACTGCTGGCAGGTTGCACATAGACGAAGAACTTATGGACGAATTGCGCCGCATTAAAGAAAATATCCGCCCGCAGGAAATTTTGCTGGTTATAGATGCAATGACGGGGCAAGATGCCGTTAATGTAGCCGAAACTTTTAGCCAAAAATTAGGCATAGACGGCATAATAGCAACCAAACTGGACGGCGATACTCGCGGCGGTGCGGTGCTTTCGGTGCGGGCTGTAACGGGCAAGCCAGTAAAATACGTTGGTATGGGCGAAAAATTGGACGATATGGAACAATTTTACCCCGACAGAATGGCAACACGAATATTGGGCATGGGCGATATATTAACGTTGGTTGACAAAGCCCAAAAAGCGTTTGACGAAAAGCAATCGCTGGAACTGGAGCAAAAAATACGCCAAAACTCCTTTAATTTAGAGGATTTTTTGGAGCAAATGCAACAAATAAAAAAAATGGGTCCATTAAAAGATATTATCGGAATGTTGCCAGGCATGGGCAATATGCAGCTACCAAACGCCGAAATTGACGAAAAAGCAATGTCCCACGTTGAGGCAATTATACGCTCGATGACACCGCAAGAACGGCAACACCCCGCAATGTTAAACGGATCCCGCAAAAAACGCATTGCAAAAGGCAGCGGCCGCACTATCCAAGAAGTTAATAGAATGTTAAAACAGTTTGACGAGATGCAAAAAACGATGAAACAATTTATGGGCGGCGGCAAAAAAAGCAAGGGCAAAGGATTGTTTGGCATGGGTAAAGGCGGATTATTCCCCTTTTAATATAATGAGCAAAATCGGTAAAGCCAGCAAATCCAGTAAAGCCAATAAAATCAGTAAAATCAATAAAATCAGTAAAATCCACAAAAACGAGGTGATAAAACATGGTAAAAATTAGGCTAAAAAGAATCGGGGCAAAAAAAGCACCGTTCTATAGAATAGTGGCAGCAGACGCACGTACTCCGCGCAACGGCAAAACGCTTGAAGAACTAGGCATTTACGATCCCACAAAAGAACCTATCGCACTAAAAGTGAATGCAGATGCAACAAAAAAATGGCTACAAAACGGCGCACAACCAACAAGAACAGTAGGTCATTTGCTAAAAAAAGCAGGCGTTGTGTAGTTCAAACAACTTAAAAAATTCGAGCATTGTAGCAACGGGCGGGTTTTTAGCTAAACTCCGCCCCTACAAAGCCGCCAACTTTAAGGGCGGGGTTTAGCTAAAAATCCGCCTATGTTTTTGTTGAATTGAATTTGTATACAAGGAGGTTTTCACTTGAAAGAGCTACTACTTATAATTGCTAAAAATCTTGTAGAGTTTCCCGATTCTGTTTCGGTGGAACAGGAAGAGCGAGAAGATGCACTAGTGCTAAAGTTGCGAGTAGCCGCTAGTGATATGGGCAAAGTTATTGGCAGGCAAGGCCGCATTGCAAAAGCTATCCGCACAATGATTAAAGCGGCTTCTGTCAACCATAGCAAAAAAGTTGTTGTTGAAATTTTGCAGTAATTGTAAATCAACTTCAAAACCGTGGGGCTCTGCCCCCCGCCTGCCGGCGGGCAGGCACACCCCGCAAGGAGCGCGCCCCTTGACCCGC
>JGI24700J35501_10930587_pt1 | contig 16262 bp, 11 predicted proteins | sample TergutTh196P1_FD_35501 | JGI IMG/M metagenome (IMG submission 35501)
GGTGCAGGGGCTGGTACGGGTGCAGGAACCGGTGCAGGGGCTGGTACGGGTACGGGAGCCGGTGCAGGCACGGGTACAGGAGTCACCGGAGCCGGTGCAGGAGCGGGAGCGGGAGCGGGAGCTATTGCCGGTGCGGCATTCTCGTGGCGACTCATCCTTACAATGCTGCCATCTGTAGCATTTACATAGACCATATAACGCACACCGTCGTGTCTTACATCCACTTCAAACGTTAAAACACCATTATCAGTAAACAGTACAACATCGTTAACTACACCGTATCCAATAATTCCAACAGCAATATCTCTTGCTTGCTGGGTAGAAATTTGAGCCGCAGCACCTTGGTTTTGGATACCGCCATTCATGCCCATCAACAGCATTTGAATCAACAGCCTAAGCTCCTCTATCTCGGCTTGCATGGCATCATCAGAAGAAGCCTCTTCTTCTGCTGCAACTACCGCCACAGGTTCGTGGTTTAATACAGCATTCATGAATATTCCCCCAAAAACCATAACAGCCAAAACAGCCAAAGATAGCAACAACCTTTTTACAAACTTGCTCAAATTTTTTGCTTTTGTCATAAAACTTTTTACCTCCTTTCTATAAAATTCTACAAAAGCTGCAGTATTATGGGGAAATTGCAAAAATATACCCAACATACTACTAGTGTCGTAAATACATTATATACAATCTCACCGCTTTTGTCAACCTTTTTTGCCAACCTTATTTCAAAAACCCAAGAAAAATAACAAAAAAACAAAAAACTTGACATAATTAAAAAAGTGTGGTATTTTTTTATGAGTTAGCACTCACCACAGTAGATTGCTAACAAAAATTTTTTTGGCACGTTAATGAGGTGCTATTATGCTAAATGAAAGAAAAATAAAAATATTGGAAGCACTCATTAGCGAGTATATCACTTTTGGGGAACCGGTTAGCTCCAGAGCCATTGCTAAACGCTACAACATGGGGGTTAGCTCTGCCACAATACGCAACGAAATGAGTGATTTAGAAGAGCTTGGGCTTATACAACAAACCCACGCCAGCAGCGGTCGTGTTCCAACAGATCAAGGCTACCGTATGCACGTAGACAGATTGGTATTAAGAGATTTAACCGAAGAAGAAATGGCATATCTTAAAAGCGTTATACTTTCCAATGTTAATCATATGGAATACTTAATGAAAGAAACTGCAAAGGCAATATCACTTATTACAAACTACACCACAATAGTTTCGGAGATAGGCCATAACCAGCTAAAAGTAAAGCATATACAACTAATGCCGATGGATGCTGTAACAATAGTTGTAACGGTTATAACCATAACAAAATTAATAAAAAACACTGTTGTAAATACTGCAAATGCCCCTGACCTGGAAACACTTAACCATCTTACCATTACCCTTAACCGACAGCTAAAAGGTAAAACAGTAAGCCAGATAAAAGAAATAAAAATAAAAGACAAAGCACACAAAGTTCTTTTAGAAAGCATTATAACCGCTGTTATAGGGATTTTAACGATGGAAGAAAAAATAGAAATTTTTGCAAGTGGCATTAACAACATACTCACCTATCCGGAGTTTGACGACTTGCAAAAAGCAAAGAATATTTTTAAAACCTTGGAAGAAAAAGAAATATTAATAACCCTTTTAAACAAAGATGCAGATGACAATGTACAAGTAGTGATAGGTTCAGAAAATGCACTGGAAGAAATGAAAGATTGCAGTATAATAAGAGCCGCATATAAACATAACAATAATCCTATGGGGGCAATCGGTATAATAGGGCCAACCCGCATGGATTATCATGCAGTCTCTTCCGTACTAAATTCTGTAGTGAAAAATATAAACGCAACCTTGTACGCACTGAATAATGATAAAGGAAGTGAAAGACAAAATGAGTGAGGAAGTTAAAGAAGCTCCGGGGCAAGAAAAAGAAGTGATGGAATCACAAAAAGAAGCAACTCCGGAAGAAAGATTAAAAGAAAAATTAGAAGAAAAATTGAAAGAAAAGTTGGAGCAACTTGAAGATAAGCTAATGCGCAATATGGCAGAGTTTGATAACTATCGTAAACGTACCACAAAAGAAAAAACAAGTATGTATGATATGGGAATAAAAGACACAGTTGAAAAACTCTTACCTATTGTAGACAATTTTGAAAGGGCAACCCAAAACCTAAATTCCGACAATGATTTACACAAAGGCATTTTAATGATATACCGCCAATTGGAAGTTTTTTTGTCAGATATTGGGTTAAGTCCGATAGACTGTTTAGGGCAACCATTTGACCCAAACTTGCACAATGCAGTCAGCAATGAAAGCGACCCGAGCAAGCCGCCAAACACAGTGCTGGCAGAGCTACAGCGCGGCTACACTTACAAAGAAAAAGTGGTACGCCACAGCATGGTAAAAGTTAATATAGATAGCTAGAGATAAACAGCCAATTAAGAGCTAATTAAGAGCTAATTAAGAGCTAATTAAAGGAGATAAAAAAATAATGGGAAAAATTATAGGTATAGATTTAGGCACAACAAATTCTTGCGTGGCAGTTATGGAGGGGGGGCAACCGGTTGTTATCCCCAACAGCGAAGGCGCCCGCACAACCCCATCTATTGTCGGTTTTACAAAAACAGGGGAAAGATTAGTGGGAGATAGTGCAAAAAGACAGGCCATCACAAATCCGGATGGCACCGTAATGAGCATAAAACGCTATATGGGGACAAGCCACAAGTCTACTATAAACGACAAATCATACTCCCCCCAAGAGATTTCTGCGATGATATTGCAAAAATTAAAGCAAGATGCAGAAAACTATTTAGGTGAAGCTGTGACAGACGCTGTAATAACGGTACCCGCTTATTTTACGGACAGCCAACGCCAAGCAACAAAAGATGCAGGGAAAATAGCGGGATTAAAGGTTGAGCGTATTATAAATGAACCCACATCTGCCGCCCTTGCTTACGGTTTGGACAACGAAAAAGAGCAAAAAATAATGGTTTACGATCTTGGTGGCGGTACATTTGATGTTAGCATAATAGATATTGGAGACGGTGTTATAGAAGTTCTTGCAACAAGCGGTAACAACAAGCTAGGGGGCGACGATTTTGACGAACGAATTGTAGACTATATTTTGCAAGAGTTCAAAAAAGTTGAAGCAATTGACCTAAAAGGCGACAAAATGGCAATGCAACGTGTAAAAGATGCAGCCGAAAAAGCAAAAAAAGAACTTTCCGGCACCACCACAACAAATGTGAATTTGCCGTTTATAACAGCAAACCAAGAAGGACCGAAACATCTGGACATCAACTTAACAAAAGCAAAATTTGAGGAGCTAATTGCCGATTTAGTAGAAAAAACTCTGGGACCTGTACGCACCGCTCTAAAAGATGCCGATTTGAGTCCAAATGAGTTAGATAAAATAATACTCGTTGGTGGTTCTACTCGTGTTCCCGCAGTTGTAGACGCAGTTAAAAAGCTAACGGGCAAAGAACCTTTTAAAGGGATTAACCCGGACGAATGTGTGGCAATAGGTGCCAGCATCCAAGGGGGCAAGCTGGCAGGCGACGAGGGAGCGGGAAGCATTTTATTGTTAGACGTTACACCTCTCTCACTTGGAATAGAAACTTTGGGTGGCGTTGTTTCCAGACTTATAGATAGGAACACAACAATTCCTACAAACAAAAAACAAGTATACTCCACCGCCAGCGATAACCAAACAGCTGTAGATATACATGTGGTGCAAGGAGAACGCCAACTGGCAAAAGACAACAAAACCTTGGGGCAATTTAGATTAGACGGTATAGCACCCGCTCCCCGGGGCATACCTCAAATAGAGGTTAGTTTTGACATAGACGCAAACGGTATTGTAAACGTTAGTGCAAAGGATTTGGGTACAGGCAAAGAGCAAAAAATAACAATAACTGCCAGCGGAAACCTTAGCGACGACGAAATAGACAAAGCTGTAAAAGAAGCCGAACAATACGCAGAGCAAGACAAAAAACGCAAAGAAGCAATAGACACAAAAAACGAAGCAGATAGTATGATTTTCCAAACGGAAAAAGTTTTGCGAGAAAATGCTGACAAGATAGATGCGGCGGATAAAGCCAAGGTGGAAGAAGAGCTAGAGCGTTTCAAGACCGTTAGTGAGCCAATGTCATCAGACACAATGACAGAGGCAGACACAAACACGCTAAAAGAAGCATTGGAGAAATACACAGCTGTGTTTCATGAGCTTTCTTCCAAAATGTACAATGCTTCACAAGAAGATCCAAACGCAAACGACATCCCCGTTCCCGATCCCGACCCCGATATAGAACCTACATACGGTCCGGACCACGACGACACCATAGACGGAGAATTTAAGGAGAAATAGGATCAATGGATAAGCAAGACTACTACGAGCTTTTGGGGCTTTCTAAAGGGGCTTCGGAAGATGAAGTAAAAAAAGCGTATCGAAAAATGGCCAAAAAATACCACCCAGACGCTAATCAAAACAGCAAAGAAGCCGAAGCCAAGTTTAAAGAAGTGAGCGAAGCCTACGAAGTGTTAAGCGATCCCCAAAAAAAGGCTGCATATGATCATTATGGTCATGGTGCCTTTAACCAAGGCGCTGGCGGCGGCGGCGGTTTTGGCGGTGGCTACACCAATATGGACGATATTTTTGAGAGCTTTTTTGGTGGTGGTAGCTTTGGAGATATTTTCGGCAGATCGGGAGGGGCTGGCAGGCGACGCGGGCCCCAACCCGGTCCCAATGTGCAGACCCATATTAATATAACTTTTGATGAAGCGTATTTTGGTGCAAAAAAAGATATAACCCTGCCCATGCGAGAAACGTGTACAGCTTGTACAGGAACCGGTGCAACAAAAGGAACAAAGGCGGAAACCTGCCGCCATTGTTCCGGCAGCGGCCAAGAGCGTGTGGAGCAACAAACCATGTTTGGCACAATGGCAAGCATACGCACCTGTAGCATATGCCGGGGAGACGGGAAAGTTATAAAAGACCCTTGCAAAACTTGTTCCGGTCATGGCAGGGTACGCCGCTCCTCTACATTTGAAATCAGTATACCGCGAGGTATAGACAGTGGGCAAACAATACGGCTCCAAGGAAAAGGTGAAGCAGGAGAGCGTGGTGGACGCAACGGCGACCTTCTGATAACTGTATCTGTTAAGGAACACGACCATTACGAACGCAAGGGTAGCAATATATATGTAGATATTCCCGTTAGCTTTGCCCAAGCGAGCCTGGGTGCAGAAATAACTATCCCCACCATGGAGGGTACAGAAAAATACACACTAAAACCGGGTACTCAGCCGGAAGAACGAGGCAATGTAAAAGGCAAGGGTTTTCCTAGCGTTAAAAACAACCGCATTTTTGGGGATTTAATTTTCACAATAAAAGTGCAGATACCCACAAATCTTAGTGAACGCCAAAAAGAACTCCTGAGAGAATTTGCAAACGAAAGTGGCGAGGAGTTGAAAGAAAACAAAAAAGGTATATTTAGCAAAATTAAAGATAAATTGTAGCTATTTAAGTTGAAAGCGGTCTTTTTGTTTTTGGTTTAAATAGCTTAGGAGGATTTTATGTGCGGAGTTGTAGGGTATATTGGCAACCAAAATGCCACAGATATTTTATTAAAGGGTCTTAAACGTTTAGAATACCGAGGCTACGACTCTTCCGGGATAGCGGTGTTTGACACATCACTGCAAACAGCAAAATGTGTAGGGAAAATATTAAATTTAGAAAAAAAGCTGCAAAATCAAGATATACAGGGCAATATCGGAATTGGTCACACTCGCTGGGCGACCCACGGTGCTCCAAGCGACATCAATTCCCACCCCCATACAAGCAATAACGGTATTGTTACCTTAGTCCACAACGGTATCGTAGAAAACTATCTCCATTTGAAAAAAAAATTGCAAGAGCAAGGTTTTGAGTTTATTTCCCAAACAGACACAGAAGTTGTTGCTAATTTTTTGGAGCAGCAATACAACAAAACAAAAGACCCTGTGGATGCAATAGCACAGCTTCATCGTGTTGCAGTGGGTTCTTATGCTCTAGGAGTTATTTTTGAAGGGGAAGCGTCTATATATGCCACAAAACGGCAAAGCCCTCTAGTCGTTGGTATTGGCATAAACGAAAACTTTATTGCAAGCGATGTGGCAGCAGTTTTAGAATACACAAAAAACTACTATATACTGGAAGAAGAGGAAATTGCCATTGTTGGTAAAAACACAATCGAATTGCTGGACGGATATAAAAACCCCATCAGCAAGGAAATGTTTGTTGTAAACTGGGACATTTCTGCCGCAGAAAAGGGCGGTTATGACCATTTTATGCTAAAGGAGATTTACGAGCAACCAAAAGCATTGCAAGACACAATAAGCCCTCGCATATCTGACAATAAAATAGACCTTGGTGTGGATATCGACTTTTCTCAAATAGAAAGACTTCATGTTGTTGCCTGCGGGAGTGCTTTTCACGCCGGGCTTATCGGCAAAAATGTTATAGAAGCTCTAGCACGTATTCCAACAGAGGTTTACTTAGCTTCCGAGTTCCGCTACCAAAACCCAATTTTGGATAAAAACGACCTCATTATAATAATTAGCCAATCCGGAGAAACAGCCGACACCCTAGCGGCCTTGCGTCACGGCAAAAGCCAAGGAATCCCAACCTTGGCAATTGTAAATGTGCTGGGTAGCTCTATTGCTAGAGAGTGCCACTACCCTCTTTTCACATGGGCAGGGCCGGAAATCGCCGTAGCCACCACAAAAGCCTATTCTGCTCAATTGGCGGTTCTGTATTTGATAGGGGTAAAATTGGCAGCAAAAAGGAATTTGCTAACTAGCGAAAAAGAGAAGGAATTGATACAAGAAATTGCCGACTTGCCCAAAAAAGTGTCGGAAATTTTAAAAGACACAAGCCAAATACAGCAGCTGGCAAAAGAGTATGCTAAACACGAAAACGCCTTTCTTATAGGCCGCAGCGTAGATTATGCCGCTGTTATGGAAGGGTCTTTAAAAATAAAAGAAATATCCTATATACACAGCGAAGCCTATGCGGCAGGGGAGTTAAAACACGGTACAATATCATTGATAGAAGAAAACACCCTCGTTATTGCTGTAGCAACAGCGAGCCATGTATTGGAAAAAACCTTGAGCAATTTGCAAGAAGTAAAAGCCCGTGGTGCAAAAGCCATAATAATAGCGGCACAAGGCACAAAGTTAGAAACAGAGGATACCATCGTTTTTGTGCCGGCTACAAACCCATTGTTTTACGGAACCCTAACCGCAATACCTCTACAGTTGTTTGCATATTATATAGCGGTGGAGCGCGGTTGCGATGTGGATATGCCCAGAAATTTAGCTAAAAGTGTGACAGTTGAATAAACAGCTTTGGGGCTGAAAGCCACAGCGGGGGGCAAAGGGAGCTTGCCCCCCTTGCGGGGCGCCGTGGTGCGGGGGTAGCCCCCGCAGTTTCATTATTCTTCTAGTGTCTTGCCAAGCGAAAAATCAAAAAGGTGCCAAATTAATCAGCAGCGAAAACAAAAAATTTCTTTCGTTTAACCACAGTGTAATCGTAGATGCGTATAGGTGATATTCAAATATATTGCCCTGTCGCACCATAGTAAGATTAAATATAATAAGAAGCAACCAAACCGTTACAATACCCATAAATGCTCCAAGGCTAGCTCCAAGATTTCTGTTTACACCTCTTATGATAGGTAACATTGCAATCAAATTTATAACAGAGGCGATTATACGGAAGCCAAAAACAAAGAAAAAGAACAAAATTAATGCACTAACAATATTTATTATGGCGTCTGTAATCATACCTCCTATCTGCATCTCTATTGCACTAATGTTCACAAAATTGCCTATTTGTATAATTTCTATGTCTATTAAGCCAACAAGCAACCCTGCCATGGGCATGTTTTGTACAATTTGGGCTTGTATATCTGCCGCTGCTCCGTGAACCACATCTCCCGCAATATCTTCAAGAGCCAGTTGTTGTACAACCCACTCAAAAACAGTGTCGTATAGCGGGGTTGTGACCAAGAATGCAGCCAAATGTCCGTGTAACGCCCTCGTGAAAAACACAGCCAACACAAAAATAGCTATACCGAGCACCGTGTTTATAAATCCACGTTTAACCCCAATAGCGATATTTAAAATTATTATCAAAACTGTTACAATATCTAACATTTCTATTTCTCCAGCAACTGTCCCTCTATTGGAGTTTTTAACAAAATCCTTTGGATACTGTTCAAAAAGTGTAGCTCCAGCGGTTCGGGTATAGATACAAACTCCCACTGGGTGTTTCCGGCAGAATCTATGGCAAAAAATTGTCTATCCTTACCAATAATAACATGGTTTAGCCCACCCCCAAAATATGTAACGGGAGCTTGTGGATTATAATGCCAAAGCCGATAACCCCGGTGATTAAAAAAGCTAACACCATCATACGTTAAAACTGCCACCAAAGCACTATCAAAAACGATGTCTTGTATATGTTTTTCCTTTTCCCATAAAATATTTAACCCATTATCAATAGCCATAAGTTTTGTTGGGGACACGACAAAAAGAACATCCCCCGCAAATTGTATTGTGGATATTATGCTCTGCTCCAAATTTGTGGCACCTATCGCCCCTTGGGAAGTGTCAAAAAACATCACATGGGAGCTTATGTTGGGATGGTTTGCGTCCAAAAGGCTAACAGCTAATAGGTTTCGGTTAAGGGCGACCCCTGTGGGAAAAATATTTATATCGCTAATAGTAGTAGCAAATATTTCTTGACCATAGGAATCGATGACAAAAATGTAATATACTTCGTTGTGTTCCATGATTACAGAAGTATAACCTTGGGAATTGATAGTAAGGTTCAAAATGGGCCAACCCAAATTTAGGGTAAAGCTGTAACCGATAGGTTCAAAAATCATCGCTTCGTTGTGCCCCGGTTGCCATAAAGCAATATAAGGACCTTCTCCCACCAAAATCGCCTCTTCTTTAGTATGGGGGTGATTCCATCTTTGTGTATGACCATAAAAATAGAAAACACCCCTGTTTGTAGCAAAATAAATATGATTGTTGTAAGTGTAAACAGAAGGTCGCTCTCCCAAGGTGTACTGCAACAAAATAGCTCCAACAGAAAACCCGGCCTCTGTCTCGTTGTTTTGGGACGGATTTCGGCCGGTTGCAAACATAAGCAAAACCAGTTGGGCGAAAATAATAAGTTTTTTCACACACTAAACCCTTCTATTTCTTTGCTTTAGCAGCTTTTTTGACTTTTTTGATTGTATTTTCATATAAATCTATATACTCTTTTGCCATATTTTCGTCTGTAAATTTGCTGTTAAGGGCGTTTTTAGCAACCAAACCCCAATGTGCAGGCTCTCTATAAATTTTTAATGCTTGTTCTATAGCCCACATCAGGCCATTTGCATCATAATCTTCAAAAACAAAGCCGTTGCCTGTTTTTGTTTCGATATCAAAATGTTGTATTGTGTCCTGCAAGCCGCCGGTTTTGCGTACAATAGGTATTGTACCATACTTCATCGCTATCATTTGTGCAAGCCCACAAGGCTCAAAAAGCGACGGCATCAAAAACATGTCAGAGTGCATATAAATATCTATGGATAATTTTGTACTAAAATAAATATGGGATGCCAAATTTTCATACCGCTGCGAGTAATCCATAAAGAGCTTCTCATAGCGGTCTTCTCCTGTGCCAAGAACCACCAGTTGTAGGTTATGGCTAAGTATTTCGTCCAATGCTACAGCAATAATATCTATGCCTTTTTGCTCAACAAGACGGGTAATAAGGGCAAGAACAGGCACATTTTTAATGGGCAATCCCACCCGTTCCTGCAAATAATCTCGGTCTTTTGGTATACCTCCGCTAATATCGTCGTAGCTTATACCGTTCAAAATGCCGTACAAATCGTCTTTTCTGTGAGTTAGCACTTTATCCAAACCATAGGAGTAGTTGGGGGTTTGTATTTCTTTTGCATAAGTTTTACTAACGGTTGTGATGGTATCGCTGTATACAATCCCCGCCTTCATAAAGCTAACTTTCCCATAATGCTCTAACATTTCGTGGTTAAAGTAATATTTAGAAATGTCTAAAGTGTCCAAAACTTCCGGGTTAAAACTACCTTGATGTTGAATATTGTGTATACTAAAAACTGTAGCTATATCTTTGTAAAAGGGGTCATCAACAACAGCTTCTTTCAGGTAAAAGCTGCCGAGGCCCAGTTGCCAGTCGTTAAAATGTATCAGATTCGGTTTGAAATCTATCTGTTTTAGCATCTCGAAGAGTGCCATGGTAAAAAAATAAAACCTGACACTATCATCTTCGTAGCCATATAGATTATCTCGGTCAAAAAAATGGTCATTGCCAATGGCATACACACCCTTCTCCACTTCGTCTACTTGAAAAACCTGTGTGTCCCAATGACTCCATTTGATACCAATGGAAAACTTGCGAATTTGGGTCACGGTTTCAAATTTAGAAAAGCTCTTATATTTTGGAAAAACCACACGGGCATCCACATTTTGGCTGCGTAATTCTTGGGGCAGTATGTGCATAACGTCTCCAAGCCCTCCTGTTTTGGAATAGGGGGCGACCTCCGAAGCTGCTATTAACACTTTCAAATTCATCGAGTTCTCTCCTTTATGCTGATGTACTTGGAGGGATTCGAACCCACGGCCTACCGCTTAGGAGGCGGTTGCTCTATCCTACTGAGCTACAAGTACATAGAAATATTATACAATATTTCCGAAAAAAAATCAAGAAAAAATTTTGTTTTTGTTTTTGTTTTGATAAGGCTAATTTCCGTGTCTTAGATTCTTTGTAACCTTTATAATCTTTGCAATTGAATTTTTTTGCATATTTTTTGCATATATTGTATAATATGCTGTATGGCACTTTTCTTAGAAGTTGTCCCAACTTTAAAAATCACAAAGTGCTAAATTTGCTAATTTTATTTTATTTTAATGAGAGCAGATTATAGCTATTCCGCTTAATTTAAGGAAAGCTAATTTGCTATGTACTACGTTGAGGAGTGGACCAATAAAATGACAGACATCAAAAAAATACATGAAGATCACACCAAATTAATGGAACAAACCCTACAGTTTTGCGGTTGGGTACGGAGCATACGAAAAGGGGCAGGAAAGGCGTTTGTAGACTTAAACGACGGAACGTCTTTAAAAGGAATACAGATTGTTGTTGACCCACAGGAGATTGCTGTAGAAGAAATAAGCACAGGAGCCTCTGTGAAGGTAGAGGGGACGCTAGTAGAGAGCTTAGGCAAAGGGCAAAGTTACGAGATAAAGGCAACGACAGTAACGGTTATTGGCAAGTCCCCGGCAGAATACCCTCTCCAAAAAAAGCACCATACCCGAGAATACTTGCGGACAATAGCCCATTTACGTCCAAAAGCCAATATATTTTTGGCAGTGTTTAGAATACGTTCCCTTGCCGGCTTCGCTGCACACCAGTTTTTTAACGAGCGGAGTTTTGTTCATGTGCATTCCCCAATCATCACCCCATTTGATGCCGAAGGAGCGGGGGAAATGTTCCATGTTGCTACAAACCCAACACTACCTCCGGAGGAAGATTTTTTTGGCAAAAAGGCGTTTCTCACGGTTTCCGGGCAACTATCTGCCGAAACTTTTGCCCAGGCTTTCAAAAATGTGTACACCTTTGGCCCCACCTTCAGAGCAGAAAATTCTAACACAAAACGCCATGCAGCAGAGTTTTGGATGCTTGAGCCGGAAATAGCTTTTGCGGATCTTGACGATATAATAGAATTGGCAACGGATATGCTAAAACACATCATTTGTTATGTGTTGGAGCAAGCAAAGGACGAGTTGGAGTTTTTGGAAGGGGTAAACGGACAAGGCTTGGTGGAGAATTTGCAAAACCTTGTAAAAGCTGATTTTAAAAAAGTAACATATACACAATCAATAGAAATTTTACAAGCCGCTATAAAAGAGGGGAAAGCAAAGTTTGAGTTTCCGGTGGAATGGGGCAAGGAACTACAAACGGAACATGAGAGATATTTGGCGGAGCAGGTTTACAAAGGACCTGTCTTTGTTACCGACTACCCAAAAGACATAAAGGCTTTTTACATGCGTCTTAATGATGACGGCAAAACAGTTGCCGCAACAGATTTGCTCGTACCCGGGATTGGTGAACTGATAGGAGGTAGCCAAAGGGAAGAGCGCGAAAATGTGTTAATAAAAAAAATGGAAGCCCAGGGCATAGATCCGGAGCATTATAGCTGGTATGTCGATTTGCGTAGGTTTGGAACTGTACCCCACGCAGGGTACGGGCTTGGTTTTGAACGCTTAATAATGTATATTACGGCAATGGAAAATATAAGGGATGTAATACCCTTTCCTCGCACAGTAAACAGTTTAGACTTTTGAAAAATCATATCTATATTAATTGGAATAGGAGGCAATTTTGCACAAAGTTATAGAAAGTAAATCAATGTTTAAAGGTCGTGTTTTTGAAGCAAAAGTAGAAGATATAATATTGCCGACAGGAGAAAAAGCTCAACGAGAGGTAGTGGTACACCGAGGGGGTGCCAGCATGTTAGCTATTTACCAAAAAGACAGCATCGTGCTTGTGCGTCAGTACCGCCACGCAGCCGGCAGATATGTGTTGGAGGTTCCTGCCGGGATTATAGAACCGGGGGAAACCCCACAGGACTGTGCAATCCGAGAACTGCGAGAAGAAACGGGATATACATCTACCGATGTTAGAAAACTCATTACAATGTACAAAAGTGTAGGTTACAGCACAGAAAAACATTCTATTTATTTGGCACAAAACCTAACCCCAGGCGTTCAAAACCTAGACCCGGGAGAAGAGGTAGAGGTGATTCTAATGCCGATAGAAGAAGTTAAAAGAAAAATTTTTTCAGGGGAAATCGAAGATGCAAAAACTGTTACAGGAGTGCTAGCTTACCGTGAGCTAATGCACAAGGGTATAGCCATTTAGAGTGATTCAACCATAAAAAACCATAAAAGTGATACGACACAAGGAACGGACAACGTCTGCTCTTTGTGTCGTATTTTTGCTTTAAGCAAGCATTTTTTTACACCCTATAAAACCCTATAAAAAATCAAAAAATTTACGGAGCAGTTTCAAGAGCATCTATAACCGCTTGAATAATACCTAAGCTGCTTCCTGTTGCCCCACTCATCACGTCTACATTGGGGTTTTGTGTATCTATTATGCTAGGTATAACTTGAAGAGAAGCCATCATCATGAACGCAGTAGAATCCCCATGGCTTATTACTTCAATTTCTGTTATAAGACCGTCTACTACAGTAACTTCTACAACTACAGTAGAAATAGTTTCTGGGGTTCCGTCATAATAGGGGCTGTAGCCTCGGGCAGAGCCTGTAAAAACACCGTCTGCACTTTCTATTGCTTCCTGTGGTTCTTCTTCACCTTCAGCCTCTTCCGGTGCTACGGCGATTCCTCCCCCACCTACAGCATCCTCTACAGCACGCATTATAGCCAAGCTGGACTGAGTAGAACCGGATATTACATCAACATCTGTAGATTGGTTTCGTATGATTTGGGTTATTACGCCAACACGGTCAATAGTGCCATAAGCCGCAAAATTAAAGTATGTTATTGTATCGTCTGTTTCTAAAACTTCTATTTCTGTTATTTGTCCGTTTGCAACTGTTACACTAAGCTCTGTTACACCGCCAAAACCAAGACCTACCCCTGTGTGTGTTCCGTTCGGGAAGTCTGCGCTTACTTGTGGGGTGGCTGGTGGTTGCGTTATGTGGTTAGAAGCTATGGTAGCGGGGGTGTTGTCAACAAAAGCGGCTGCACTGGCACCTGCAATGCGTCCAAACACAAAAACTTCGGGTAATGTGTTTCCACCACCTGCTGCTCCGCCAAAAACACCGCCGGCAGCCGGTCCTGCAGCATACAATCCGGCTATCACGTTACCGGCTGTGTTAATAACTTCTGCGTTAGTGTTTATTTTTACACCGCCTGATCCAACTGTACCGCCGGCAACAACACCGTTCACAATGCCTGCATAAAAACTAGAACCGCTTATACCCGCAGCTTCAAATGTTGCCGTCAGAGGCTGTGCTTCAACGCCCATAAGCCCCGCTAACTGTGCAACATTGGCGGCAATATGTATCAGACCTTCTTCTATTAATACTTCTACATCCGGAACGGCGTTTCTTGCGGAATCATCAAAAACGATAAATGTAGCACCCGGTTGGTTAAGTAAATCGTAAGCTAGGGATCTTACTCCTGCCGTTTCGTTTGCGAAACGCTCACCCGCATTGTTTACTATTATCGCACCGTTGTGAATCAGTCCTCCGGGGAAGTTGTGAGGTGTGGTGGGACCCGGCTCCAACGGCAAAACAGCAAGGTGTCTTATTACTAGATTTTGAAAACCTGCTGTGTCCCCGCCCACATTTGATGCCAACTGCAAAGCAGAACCTCTAAATTGCGGCAAGTCGGCAACACCGGCACCAACACGCCTGTAGTTCATGTGTTCTATCCTAATATTGTTTAACTCTGCCCCTGTGAGCGCTTCCACAAAAGGACCTTCTGCTATTGGGCTATTTCCGGACATGGAAGCGTATGCTCCTGTTGCAAGTATTACAGCGGAAGCCTCTATTGTAACAGTGGTCCCGTCTGTACGAACACCGGCAACTCCTACCACATCTCCGTTGTTGTTTACAAGCACTTCCGTTATTAGTGTGTTAAAAATTACAGGAATATCGTATTCCACTAAACCACGAAGCAAGGCGTTCATTAGATAATAACCTACCCCCGGGTTTGCCATATCAAACTCCAGCCCCATGCTGGCAGGGCGGTGTGCCCGCTCTTGGGTCATCGTTGTGGCTACAAAACCGGCATCAAAGGAGTCGTTTAACCAATGAACAGCATAGGCAGCATTGTCTATGAGTGTGTGCAGCAGGGATATATCTTCTATAATGCCCGTACCACGCGTCATTTCAAAGTTTTCTGCCCTTGTAGGTCCAATACCCATTTCTATTTGGTAGCGGGATTCTGCTGCGTTTATCCCACCGGATGCCTGTAGCCCCACCCCACCCAAAATTGGTAGTTGTTCTACAATAACTACGTTTGTTGCTCCGTTTTGTGCAGCTTGCAAAGCTGCGGTGAGTCCGGTAAGCCCCCCACCAACCACTACTATATCTGCTTGATAAGTTGCGGTTTGGGCTATTACCTGTCGCTCAAAAATGTTGCTGACACCCGGCAATACTAGCGTAAGTGCAAGCAAAACTGCTAAAACTTTCTTTTTTGTTGACATTTGTTCCTCCTTAAAATGTATTCACTGACAAAGTTACCCATTTATTATATCATTTATTCCAAAGTTAATCAATAGTTTTTCAATTTTTTACCAAAAATCAATGCAAAAAATCAATACCAAAACTTAATTGTATCTCGCATATTGAAATTTTGAAATTTTTTTCTTGTATTGTTCAAGCTGTCTGTTATATAATGCATATAATAATAACATTCAATAAACAATAATATTTCTCGTAGCAAAAAATTTTCTGCCCATCCACACATCGCTTCAGCCATAGAGTCTCACATAAAGAGTTTCAAAGTTCGCATTAGAACGGCTCTAATTTTGTTCTAAAACCCCATTATAACACCGTTTTCCCCTTCCCTATCCACGTTTTTCCCCTCAAAAATCCACCCAAAAAATCCGTAAATTTTTATCGAAAAAATTGTTGCAAAAAAGTTGCTGGATTTTTTTATTTGTCGCAAATACAGACGAATTTGAACTAAGAACAAATTATAATTGTGCAATATGCATAAAATTATGTTGATAACAAACAATAATTTTATATAAAAATACTATTGTTTTTTTTTTTTTTTGATATTAGTATATGCCCGCAAAGCCCGAAAAAACGCTTTTTTTGAAAAAATAATTGACAACATCAAATAACTATGTTAAAATAATTCCAGAAAAGGCAAGGGGAATTGGCTTGATTTTTGGCAATCAGTTTTACCGGGATTTGCTCATACTCCGGATTATCTATCCGTGCGGTATGTAGCAAAGCACCTTTCCGTAAAAGTGCGAATACAAAAAAACCAAAAAACTTTTTGGGCAATCGTACAATTAATGTGCTTGGGTTTATTATCCTCTACAAGTAAACGTGGGGTTAAGCACCCCATTAAAACCCACACATTCTCGCACATCGGGAATAAATATTCCGGAAATTACCAAAAATTGCCAAA
>JGI24700J35501_10930586_pt1 | contig 16255 bp, 18 predicted proteins | sample TergutTh196P1_FD_35501 | JGI IMG/M metagenome (IMG submission 35501)
GACCTTAGGTTGGTAGAATAAGGAGGAGACAGAATGAAAAGAGTTGTTTTGATGGCTGCTTTGATGGCAGTTGTTATGGTGGTTGCGGCTTGTGGTACTGGTGCGGATGCGCCAGCTACGGGTGCGGCAGGAGGACAGCAAGGTGCAGCGCCAGCGGGCGAGGCGGCTGGCGGCGGCGATGGTGCGGCTAGCGATAGACCGTTTTCGGAGCTTAGTGTGCTTACCTGGGATAGAGGCGGTATTGGTCATGTGGATTCCGCTAATAATTTCTTTACCCAGTGGATTCAAGAAGAAGTGCTGAGAGAGCTTAATATGCAAGTAACCTTCCAAGCGATTGGTCGCTGGGATGAGGGCGAAGTGCTGCCTACGCTTATGGCGGCGGGCGAAGCTCCCGATTTGGCTATGACCTTTAATGGCGGCATGGTTGAGCATTTTGGTAATTTGGGCGGCATTTTGGATATGTCCCCACTGTTGGAAGAGCATTTGCACAGATTGCCTAGCTTGAATAGCTGGCTGGACGATTTGCTATGGCAAAATCAGAACCCAACCACAAACGAGATTTTCTCGATAATGCAACGTAGAGTGCATACCCCTCGTATGGTTACGAATATCCGTGCCGACTGGCTCGAAGCTCTGAACATGGACTTGCCGACGACGACGGATGAATATATCAACGCTTTGCGGGCTTTCAGAGATAATGCCGATGTTTTGGGCGTAGATAACCTTATTCCACTCGTAACCACCGACGATATTCGTTGGAGAATGGGCGGATTGCTTGAAACTTTCATTGACCCAAGTCTGAGCGATGCGGAGATTTGGATGTACACGATTGGCGACAGGCATTTCTTGTTGCCAGGTTATGGCGATGGCGTTCGCTTGCTTAGCCAAATGTTTGACGAAGGGCTTATTTTCCCAGATTTCCCTGTACATACGGGCGACGAATTTACGGATAATTTGACCATTGCAAACCAAGTTGGTTCGTACACGCACAACTGGGATCAGCTATGGCGGCCAAACCCTGACATTATGAACAGATTGAACGAAGTTGATCCAAACGCACGTTTCGTGCCGATCGATACTTTCCAAAATCCAATCACGGGACAAAGCCAAAAAATCACATATCCTACGAGCGGTTTCCACGTATTTATTCCAGCCACCAGCAGCAATCCCGTTGGCGCTTTGGAATATCTCGACTGGATGAGCAGACTTGACAACAGGTTGTTCTTACAAATCGGCGTTGAGGGTTATCATCACGAGAGAATTGTAGTAGACGGCATAGAGACAGTAGCCATGTTGATGGTTGACAATGACACGACAGAGATGCGTGTATATTCGCCGAACAACATTGACCTTACTTTGGTAATCAACGGTGTTGATTTAGGAAATTACTATGCAAACATAGCGATGCTTACGGGCAACTACCCAGGCATTGACCCCGCTTTGATAATGGATTCCTACAACATTGCAATGTCGAATGCGAGAGTACCCGTACATCATGCGATACCAGGCGGAACGCCAGTTAGCTCGGAGTTCGGCCCAACTTTCCAGCAGATGACATCACAGGCATTAACGAACATCATAGTAGCACCTGTTGAGAATTTCGATGCGATGTGGGAAGAGGCGGTACAAGGAATGTTAGGTGCAGGGGCACAAAACGCTCTCGATGAGCGCCGTGCAGGATTAGAGGCCATGGGCATATCCGTACCAGATTTAAGACCCGGGCAATTATTAAACCCATAGATACAGAACGACACAAAGCCCCACGGCAAAACCGTGGGGCTTTGCCCCACACCCCACCACTTTGAAAAGTGGACAAACTTTAAATTTTTATTTTGGCGATAATTTGGCGATAACATTAACGTAGGGGCGGATAATATTCGCCCGTGCGGCTTGCGAGTTTGGGGGGTTGGGGCGGATTTAGGTTGAGAGGAGATTTGGTTATTAAAAAATTGGTTGTGGCTTTTTTTATTTTGGTGCTGGTAGCTTGCGGCGGTAATGTTGGAGAGGATTTGGAGAATTTTGGGATACGGGTTGAGGTTGTAGACACGGGGATAGTGGCGGCGGGAATGTCTGTTATTTTTTTGGATATGCAGCCGACCGCTGATTTTGCCGTGGAGACGGCGGAAGATGTGTTTTTGCTGGTTTCGGTTATGGAGGGGATTGCGTATTCTTTGTATGAGGAGCGAGTTATTGCGACCGCACCGATTATTGCACATAATAACATGGAGTTGTTTGTGAAATTTGAACAAAACGGCTTGTTGGAATTGTACAACGAGAGTATATTTGCCATGTGGGAGAACAGCCCCATGCAGGGCAATATAGAGGCGTACAATCAGGCTCTGGCGGCGGGCAGGTTGCGAATGGAGGATTATGTGCAGTCGGGGCATTTTGACTGGGTTGGCGAGTTGGGGTTGGCGATAGAATTTAGTGCAGGGCAGGCTATTATCACTTTTTTGACAGATGCCAGCGGATTGAATCTCGATGATGTGGGGCGGTTTGATGCACTCTATGATGAGATAATGGGGATTTTGATATTGCCGCCTGTTGTTGATAGTGCACTCGTTGTTGAACTTTTAGCCTTGCGATAGTCCTAAATTTCAAGATGAATTGATTGGCTAGTTATTTTGTGGTACAATAAAACCATGAGAAAAACCAAAAGGGCTAAGAAAATCAAAAAACGTGAAAAACGTGAAAAATTAGTCGCACATGATGAGTTACTTAACTTGCTAAAATGCGACAAGCAGGAGCTAGTAAAATTCATAAACGGCTCGTTCGGCATGAAACACAACCCGAAAACGGCTGTGGTACAATTTTTGGAAAATACCGAACGGACTTTGAAAGATAATTTCGGCAAGATAACGGGCGATATGGAGACGGATTTAGCTCGGGATTTGTCGTTCACGATTGACGGCTACCTATATTTTATCGAAGTGCAAACTCAATCCGACAAGACAATGCTGTTTAGGCTGATAGAATACGAATGGCACGGGCTAATCAGCAATCTGCCGCAGAGCAAGCAATTCGAGGAAGAATACCGTGCTACCGTGATATTGCCGCAGGAGATGGTAATTCAGCTAGACAAAAAAATGATGTGCCAGATTTTTATTCGGTAACATATCGCAATCATGTTACGGGCGAGGAATTAGTGCAGAAATTCCCGATAATAAAGCTATGGGAATACAATTTTGATGAGTTAATCGCCCAAAACAAAGCTGTATTACTGCCGTTTGTGATGAATTAGACCCTATTTCTAGGTTGGGCTTGGTGGTGGTTGGTTGCGTTGCTTTGCTTAACATGGTGGTGGAGTTGATTTTGGGGGTTTTTAGGTAAGGGGGCGGTGTTTGCAGCCTGTCGGAAATTTCGGCAGGTTGCTTTTTTGTTTCAATCCACGCACTGCCAGCGGACAGGTGCGACATTTACCATAATTAGTGTACCACAAAAGAATGAGCGGTGTCAAATTAAATTTTTAAGGAGGGAAACTCTTGGAGGATATAAAATTAGCCTTGCGAGTCTTGGACGATGAATTTTTGACTTTTTTTGGAGGAGGTGGTATAATTGGGGAAAGCGAGTAGTAAATCGCTACGGCGTGTGGGGAATTCCCCTAGTGGTGCTAATCCTCGGTTAAATGGATTTACGGCAAAGAATTTGAAACGGCATTTTGGCGGCGGTGGTAAGAGCGACCATTCTGGTCAATATAAAGGCTACACTCAAGCCCAGTATGCAAGTCGTGCCGAAAGATTGGTGCGGTCTGCTACTAGTAGGAATGTTTTAGGATTTAGGGCTACTGACGGTTCTATTGTCCGATACGACAGACGGACGAATGATTTTGTACGGAGCGGCGACCGTGGGATTAGGACGATGTTTAAGCCAACAAATGGGCTTGTATATTTTAACCGAAAATTTAAAGAATATGGAGCGCGTAAAAAATGAAGAAAGTTCCAGTGAAATGTCCAGTATGCGGAGAATTTGAGTTTGAATACCGTGATGATTTTGATATTTGCGAGGTATGCGAATGGGGAAATGACAGTTTGCAACAAGACGACCCCACTTTTCCAGGCGGTCTTAATGTCGTGAGCCTAAACCACGCTCGTCAAAATTGGCAGAAATACCGTACCACCATAACTGACGAAGAGTTAGCAATATTCCGACTTTATGACGAAAAAACGGCACTAAAACAGAAATTGACCGCCGAGGAGCAAGCCGCTTTTAAATCCGTTTTTTGGTAGCAGATGTGAAAAATATCAATATATGCAGAAAATAGCCGATATAGGCTATTTTTTGTTGGAGATTTTTAAGGAGGTGGAGTAATGAAACTCATAGAGGAGATAAAATTGTCGCTACGAGTCTTAGACGATGAATTTACGCCAGAGATAGCTGGCTTGGTGGATGCGTGTTATGCGGATTTGCGGACGGCTGGGGTTAGGATTGCGAAGAAACACAGGGAAAATCCGCATCCCTTGCTTAAACAGGCGGCTACTTTGTATGCCAAGGCACATTTTGGGGCGGATGCGGCGGCGGATAGGTATCTTCGGTATTATGAGGGTATCAAGATTGTTTTGTCGCTTGCGGCTGTGTTTACTGGCAAGGACGAAAAGGACGAAAAGGACGAGGACGAAAATGTTTAACGATGGCGTGGCGGCGGCGTTTTTGAAAGTGCCTCGACAGACGGTTGGTGGCTCGCTGGTCTTTGACTTTGAACCGTATAGGCGTTTTTTTTATGCGGAATTGGGCTTTACGGTGGACGAGTATTATTTAGTTAATCAAGCCGAGGAAGTCAAGGTTTTGCGTAAGATTCGGATTCGGCAGGATAAGCGGCTTTCTAGTCGGCACGTCATCGAGATTGGCGGCGAGCGTTATAATGTTGGGCGGACGTTTTCGGCGCTTTCTCATGGCGTGCCGATTACTGATGTTACGTTGGAACGGTTTGAGGGTTGATTTGTTGATGTAGGGGCGGATAGAATCCGCCCGCAATCGTTTATGGTGCGTGGGTCATGGCGGTTTTTTGACCCACGGGCGGATAGAATCCGCCCCTACGTTGGCGGATTGCGATTTTGGAGGTGGTAGAATGAAAATTTTGGAATTATATGAGATTTTGCAGGGCGTGGGTGTGCCTGTTTTTCATTATATGGCGGTTGAGAGCAAGCCTACTTTTATTGTGTACAGCGAGTATGCAAGCCGATTTGAGCGAGCGAGCGGCGAGATTTGGCGTGAGATTGTCAAAGTTGCTGTTACGCACGTTTCGGAGACGGAGTTTGACCCTACTCTGGACGATTTGAAACGGGTGCTGCTTGAAAATAAAATTGGCTTTGAGGTGCAGACTAAGTTTGACACCGAAAATAAGCTGATTGTTAGCTATTTCGAGTTTGAGATTTATTCGCAATGGAAATCCTAAACGGCTGTGAAGAACTGGCGGCGGAATTGGCTGAAATGGCTAAAAAGACGGCTGATAAGGGTGTACAAAAGGCGGTTTTGGAGGCTGGGGCTGATGTGCTGGTCAAGGCGGCGGTGGGGAATGTCAATAATCGGACTGGGAATTTAAGGCGGAATATTGGTAGCGAGTATTTGCCTGACAGTGCGGAAATGCGGATAGGGTACACGAAAGACGGCTTTTATGGGCGGTTTTTGGAGTTTGGGTATCGTGCCGTTGGACGGGCTAGGCGGCGTGGGCGGGCTGGTGGCTTTGGGCGGTTTGTTAGGAGGCCGATTGTTATTCCTGCTTGGGAGGATAATGCGGGGGCGGTTTTGTCGGCTATGTTGGCGGAGTATGAGAAGAATTTGGGTTGATTGTGGGGGCATTTTTTTCGTAGGGGCGGTTTCCAACCGCCCGCAACCGTTTACGGTGGGTGGGTCATGGCGGTTTTTTGACCCACGGGCGAATGGAATTCGCCCCTACGTTTGCGGTTTGCGATTTTTTTTCGTAGGGGCGGATAGAATCCGCCCGCCAAGACCCATGAGACTGCGCGGATGGGGGCAAGCGTCCCCAAGAGAAAAACGCGCGATGTTAAAAAAAGGAGGTAGAAAGATGGAGTATGTAGTGCCTGAGTATGAGGTAACGATTGGTTCGTCCTTTTGGGCGGTGATCAGGAAGCGTGAGCGAGATATGATTGAATATGCGCCTGTTATCGAGATTCCGATAATTAAGGAATTGGGGCTGGCTCGCACGATGGCGGAGGTCGAGATTTATGCTAGTGGTATAATTTTTGATTATTTGAACCGTACATCGGGGGCGGAAATTAGCTTAAAGGCGGTGGCTTTGCCTACTGATTTGCTGATTGACTTGGAGGGCGAAACGGATGCGGACGGTTTTGTTATTAGCAAGACCACAAACGTAGCTAAGGAGTTTGCTTTTGGGTATTGGAGCGAGAATTCGGACGGGAGTTATGTGTATTTTTGGCATCCTGTCTGTAAGCTCGTGCCAGCTGATGAGAACCGTAGGACACGCACGAATAATATACCCGAACCCGATGCGGCTTACAAAATCAAGATAATGCCGTTTAATGACATTTGGCGTGTGAAATATCTGACGAACAGGGCGGACGGAGCGGTTTTGAGCCGAGAGGAATTTTTTAGGACACCGATTTTTAGTGAGACGAATTTGCCTGTGGCGGCAGTGCCTGAAATTCCTGTTGTGCCTGAAACGCCTGAAATTTCGGAAACGCCGCCTGTCGATGTCGATGTCGAGGACGGAGATTTAGGAAATGAGGGCGAATCTGATGACTAAATTTGTGCGGTCGAATATAGAGCCGATTATGATAGAGTTGGGTGGCGTGGAGTACCCTGCTCGGTTGACTTTTGCGGCTTTGGCGGAGTTGGAAGAACTTACGGATACTAGCTTTTTGGTCTTGTTTGACCATTTTGTTAAGGGGACGGCAACGCTTGATAGCTTGATGAAGATGTTGTTTGTGGCGTTAAAGGCTGGCGGAGTGGACGTGAGTTTGGCGGATTTGCAAGGCGAAAGTTACACTAAGGAATTTTTGGAGGTTACGCTATTGAAATTGGCGAATCTCTTGTCGAAGAGCCAAAAGGTGGATATTCCCGAACTTGTAGACAATGCGGAAAATGCGGATACGGACGATAAAAAAAACTAGGTTTTAACTGGTTTTTTCATATCTATTTCGCTCGGACTAAGCTAAATATGGGGTTTGACGAGTTTATGGGGTCGAATTTTTATTATTATTTTGGCTTGTTTGCGGAGTGGATTAAGGAGAACAAGGCGGTGAGCGGACGGACTGAAAAAGTGCCGTCCGCTCCGTCTTTGTCTAATGCGGACGTGAAGAAAGTGCAGAAAACTAAGAAAGTTAAGGGCTTTGATGAGTTGCCTGTTGGGTTTTGGTAATCAGACGATAAAAATCATAAATCCACGCAGTTTTAGGATAAAATCTACTAGTTTTTTCAAATCTCGGCGGAATCGGCTTTCTTGATAGATAATGCCTTTTTCGGCTAGGGTAAACTGCAAGACTTGACCGCTTGCCTCGATTAGGTGCAAATAATCGGCTCTGGCTAATTCTCGCAGGGTTTCGTGTACGTCTGGAACGAGTAAATCTGGAAAAATGGACTCTGCTATTTCGTGCGTGGCGAATGATTTTGCATCTACCTTGAATGTGCCGTCTTTGCGGCGTTCTAGGTATAGTTTGTATAATTCACACAGCATTAAGTCCGCATCCATTGTTAGGTCTTGGAAATTCATGGGGGTGACTCCTTTGTTGGGTAACGGGCGGGCAAACCCCGCCCCTACGTTGTAATAGGTTAATTATAACATAGATAAGAGGTGGCGGCAAAGTGATTTTAGTAGCCAAGACCCATGAGACTGCGCGGATGGGGGAGTGCGTCCCCAAGAGAAAAAAGCGCGATTTTAAAAAAAGGAGGTGGGGGAAATCGAAAGAGGGATACGATATGCGGGGTTGAAGTTGCAGATAGATGGAGCGGCGGAGTTTGAGCGGACGCTTGGTAGCATTAACCGTGAGTTGAAACTCTCGCAGGAAGAACTTAAAAAAGTTACGAACGAGTATGGTCGCAATGAGAGAAATATCGAGACCCTGACCGCCCGAAAAGAGCAGCTGGAAACGGCGGTGCGGCTGAATGTCGAACAACAGAAGAAACTAAGAGAAATGCTGGCTAATGTCGTTGAGGAATATGGTGCAAATTCGAAAGAGGCGGAGACTTTTGCGATACAGATAGCCAAAGCCGAAGCGGAAAGCGTTTTGCTAAATCGGCAGCTGCGGGAAACTACCGAGGATTTGAGACGGCAGCAAGAGGCGCTAAATCCTAGCAGATGGGAGCAGTTTAGCCAGCAGTTGGCTGAGATTTCTGAGAAAATGCAGAATATGGGCGAGCGGTTGACCGATATTGGCGAAACGATAACCGATAGAGTCAGTGCACCGCTTATAAATTTTGGCAAAAGTGCGGTTGAGACGTTTATCCAGTTTGACGATAGAATGAGGTCGGTGGCGGCTACTATGGGGACGACTGCCGAGGAAACGGATAGACTTACGACCGTGGCTCGAGAGATGGCGGCAGCTACACAGTTTTCTGCCACGGAAGCGGCGGATGCTCTGTATTATATGGCACTGGCGGGCTGGGACGTTAATCAGGCGATTGATGCATTGCCAGGGCTTTTGGGCCTTGCGGCGGCTAGTGGTACGAATTTGGGGACGGCGGCGGATATTGTAACGGATGGGCTGACTGCCATGGGCTATGCGGCTAGTGATGCGGGGCGGTTTGCGGATGTTTTGGCAGCGGCGGCTAGTAATTCTAACACGAATGTGGAGATGATGGGCCAGGCGTTTAAGTATGCCGCTCCGCTGGCTGGTACGTTTGGGTTTTCGATGGAAGATTTGGCACTTACCACGGGTTTAATGGCGGATTCTGGCATAAAGGCGAGCCAGGCAGGTACTACCATGAGAAATCTTTTCTTGGAGATGGCGACACCGATGGAGATTATCGTGGACGGTATGACGGTCGCAGCCGTTGAGACTGAGAATTTGGACGGCAGTATGCGAGATTTACGTCCGATTTTGGAGGAATTGCGGCATGAGTTTGCGGGGCTTACGGATAGCCAAAAGATGCAGGCGGCGGAGGCTCTTGTTGGGAAATCGGCAATCAGCGGATTTTTGGCGGTTATTAACGCCAGTGATGAAGATTTTTACGCCCTTGCTTATGCGATTGATACCAGTACCGATTCCGCCCAGGCGATGGCTGATACTATGCAGGCGGGGCTTGGCGGGCAGATTGGGCTGATGAAATCGGCACTTGAAGAAACCAGCCTTGTTATCGGTACGGCACTCGCTCCGATGTTGATTGAGCTGACACAGCTTGTTACTGGGATAATCACGAAATTTAACGAGCTGGACGATGGCACGCAAGCGGTTATTATTGGCGTTGGGTTGTTTGCGGCGGCACTCGGGCCTGTGGTAACTGCTATTGGTGGATTTATCCAAAATGTGGGAATTATTGCAGGGGCGTTTGGTAAGCTGTCGGCTAATTTGGCGATGCAGGGCGGCGTTTTGACGGTGCTAAAAGGGGCATGGGCGAAATTTACTGCTGTGCTTATGATGAACCCTTTTGTTGCGATTGCTGTGGCTATTGCGGCTCTTGCTGTTGGGATTGGCGTTTTGATTAGCAATATGCGGAAAAATAACGAGGAGGCACAGGCTCTAAACTCGGAAACTGAGCAGCTCGCCGCTCGGCATGAGGCACTGACGGCGGCAATGGAGCGGGGAGCGGATGCTTTTCTGGAAAATAGTCAGGCAATGGAAGATAACAAAACCCACGCCTTAGGTCTTTTGGACAGTATCTCGGAATTGGCTGAGCGTGGGAATCTGACAGGCTCGGAGATGTTTGAACTCACTCGCACGATTGACGAGTTAAATAATATAATCCCTGGGCTTTCCTTGGGTTATGATGCGGTTACGGGGAGTCTGATTGACCTGGCTAATGGGCAGGAAGTCAGTAACGAGCAACTGCAGCAGTATATCGAGTTAGCGATGGAACAGCAGAAAATGGATGCCGCAATGGAAGAAACTTTCCGTTTGCGGATGGAGCAGATTGAGCTGGAACGGGAACTGGCGGAAGTTACGGCTAGGCGGGCTGAAGTTGAGGCGGAGACTTTTGGGATTGGCGACTGGATAAACGGCACACGCAAGGCGAGTAATGAGCTTTTGGCGGAGCTAACGGCAGCCGAGGAGACCTATCGGGCGGCACTTGATGCTAATATCGAAACGCAGGAGGCACTTGGCGAGGCGATAGAGGCGAGTGTGGCTATTTTAGAGGAGTTTGAGCTTGGACAGACGAGTGTGGCGGAATCTTTGGAGGGCGTTAGTTTGCTGCTTTATGAACAGGGCTTGGATTTTGCGGATTGGGAGCAGATGCAAGCCGATGCGTTGGACAAAATCAGCAATTCCTTTGAGAATTACAAGCAGATTACGACAAATATGTTTGATACGGTCAAAGAGCGGGCTAGCATATCGATCGAGGAGATGACGGAGAATTTGCGAGCAAATGCGGCGGCGGTTGAGGAGTGGTCGGAGAATATGCGGATTTTGGTGGAGCGTGGCGTTGACCAGGGGATTATTGACCAGTTAAAGGCTGGCGGTGTTGAGGCGGCGGCTAGTGTCCGAGAGCTCGTAAATGCGAGCGATGAGGAGCTGGCGGAGCTTGAGACGGCGTTTAGGGATTCCACGGCGGCGGCGATGGCGGCTACTCGAAACGAGCTTGACCCTGCGGGGATGAGTGAAAGTTTCTCGGAACTGATTGACCAGGTGGCTACTAGCATTTTGGAGAATAATGCGATTTCGGATTCTCTGATTGACACCCTTGCAGATGCGTACGAATCTATGAACGAAAAAGTCGAGGAGATAGGCTTTGATGAAGTTGGCGAGAATATCGTTGACGGTGCGATTCAAGGGATTGATAACCGCATGGGCGACCTGCAGGAGAAATCCGAGGAAATGGCAGAGGACGGCGTTTTGAACCCCTTGACCGAGACTTTTGTAATGAACTCGCCTAGCAAAAAGACGATGGAAATCGGAGAATTTGTTGGCGAGGGCTTAATCGAGGGCATGGAAAATACTAAATCTAACATCATAGATACAGCAACACAGCTGGCGACTGCGATAATCACGGCGATTAACGATAAGATAAATTCGGGTGTTTTCGAGGTGCAGCAGAGCATCAGGAACTTGGTGCAGGGTGTGCGTTCGACAGCCGAAAGTGAGGTTAATTCTGCTAATTTTGCGACTATCGGCGAAAATATGGCAAGTGGCGTGGCTCGTGGGATTGATAGTGGCGGCGGTTTGGTACAAAATGCCGCAAGGAATCTTATTAACAAAGCTATGTCAGCAATGAAATCCGCTGCAGATATTCGCAGCCCGTCAAGGAAAACGATGGAATTTGGCGAGTTTTTGGGCGAGGGGCTTAAAATCGGCTTGGATAGCTATTTACAGCCGCTTGAAGAATCCGCAAAGGACATCACAAAATCTATGCTAAATGTGTTGAATTTCACGGCAGACCCGAATTTGGGCGAGTTGACTTTGAATGTGGCAGCGGCTGATGTAGGGGCGAACTCCGTTCGCCCGCAACATTCGCAAGAAAACGGGCGGTCGGAGACCGCCCCTACGGAAATTTCCATAACTGGCAATAATTTTTATATTCGTGAAGAGGCGGATATTGATAAGATTGCCACGAAAATTTGGCAGAAGACCAACAGGAATTTGGCACAGGCTCGGCGGATTGGGGGTGCGTTTGCATGACGTTTTCTAGGCAAAATAACGGCTTTTTCTTTGCCGATAAACATTCTAGCGAGTTTAACATGGCGGTTGAGTCTGTGATGCGCGGGCTTTTGCCACCGAAAAAGGCAGAGTCGCAAGGATTTGATGTTACTGGTCGGCATGGGAACGTGGTTTATAATTCGCCTGTTTTTGGGATTCGGCAGATTATTATTAACGTGGCTTTCTTGGACGAAGATGTTTTCTCGTTGCAGAAAAAGGCGAGGGCGGTGGCTCATTGGCTGGGCGGCTCGGAGGGGTTGCTTTATTTTGACGATGAACCTGATTTGGCTTATAATGCGACTATTTTTGAGCCTGTTGATGCTGAGGAGATAATTACAGCGAAGAGGGCTACTTTGAATTTCACGGCACAGCCGTTTGCTCGGAGCATTAACTTTTTTCAGAGCAATCATAATGCAGTGAGGAGTGGTGTTCGCATGGATGTTTACACCAACGGTACGCAAAGAGCACCGTGTATTATTATGCTTAGGAACGCTGGCGGCAGTAATATAACCGCCGTGAAATTTACACGCAAGGCGTTTCATAGGTAATTTTAAAGTCGCGCATTTGTTCTCTTGGCGGTTGATGTTTCCATCCGCGCAGAGGCTTGCGTTTGTGGGGGCGTTTTTTCGTAGAGAGACAAATGTGCGATGTGAAAAGCAGTCAAGACCCATGAGACTGCGCGGATGGGGAAGTGCGTCCCCAAGAGAAAGGAGCGCGATTTTAAAAATGAGTGCGAGTTTACATTTGAGTAGGCAGGTGCTGAACCATTTTCTGCGGAATCAGCAGATAACAGCACCAACACAGCTGTTTTTGGCGTTGTATACGTCAAATCCGACCAGTGAGGACACTGGCGTGGAGATTACGGGAGGCTCGTATGCACGGATGCCGATTACGTTTACAGCACCTAGTGCAGATACGGGGATTAACGTGGTTAGTAATGCGGCGGAGATTCGTTTCCCTGTAGCTACTGACGACTGGGGGACGATTTCGCATTTTGGCGTACGAGATGCGGCTACTGGCGGAAATTTATTCGCTTTTGCCGCCGTGCCTATCCCGAAACTTATCGAGGAGGGCGATGAGGCGAAATTTATTCAGAACGCTCTGACGATTAGCCTTGAGTAGCCGTGATTAGCTATAATTTAGGCAAATTTAACCGAGGGAGCGGGTTCGCCGCACCGTCTGTTTTTTTGGACGGTGCAGCTGCTCCTCGGTTTGCAACCGATGCGGATTTGGTTAAAAGTTCAAACATTTCGGTCGATGGCGTTTCATCACACCTGACGGCGGACGGAGATGTTTCTCGCGCTAGGTGTCTTGATGGCGATGCAAAGGCAAAAATGCAGACTGGCGTTAGTATTTTCATCGTGCAAAAATGGCGGAATCCTAAGCACGGGGGCGGTGCAAGCGGCGGCTTTAACCGTGGGCGGTTTAATCTTGGGAAATTTAACAGGCGTTCGGATAATGATTGGGCGGTGCGGTTTGTTGGCTCGGCTGGGTTGAAATGTAGAGCTTTCGGTGCTTTGTCGGTTTCTCGTGGTGTTCGTGGAGATGCGAGCCTGCAGATGACGGCAAACGGGCGATTATCCCAGAGCAAGGCGTTTTCTGCCGATTTTTTGCTGAAATTTTCCGCAAAAGGTCGAATTTCACAGGCTCATCCGCTTGCGGGGGCTGCCGATTGGCGGCTTGGAACGGACGGACGTGTTAATGCCGCAAAATCGTATCTCGGTACGTCTGATTTGCGGCTCGAAACGGCTGGGCGTGTTAATAAATCCGTGGCAGTCAGCGGCGATTCTTGCCTGAAATTAAAGGCTTTTGGACGTGTAAATGTTACCAGGGGCTTTGTTGGTGCGTCCGATTGGCGGCTTTCGGCTGGGGGACATTTAAGCTGGGCGGTTAATTTTGCCCAGCCGATTGATTTATTTTTGGAAACGGAGGGGGCTGTTATTCGCTCGCAACCGTTTGAGGGGGCGAGTGATTGGCGGATTTTCACACGCTCCGCAATTGTCAGGGCACGGCATTATTCGGGTAAGAGCCCATGGGTTCTGCGGGTGTCTCGTACGCCGTTTTTCACGTTTGTTTACCACCATATCGAACTAACAGGGCTTACCCTGCGGCCTGGCGAGGAGCTTGTTGTCGATACAGATAGGATGACAATCACGATAAACCGCCAAAATGCGATACGATTTTTGACGGCGGATAGTGAATTTTTTCTGTTGCACCCATCGCCATCCGCCGAGTTGACTTTTCCGAATGAGATTACTTACACGGGAACGCCTGCCGCTAACGCCGCTGATATTCGGATACTGTGGAAGGATGTGTTTTTATAATGCGGAAGATTATCATTTTCGGCATTGGCATGGAGCGGCTTGCCTTTTTGGAAAATGCGACAAATATCGGATATACGTTGAACTTGAACGCCATACATTACGCTCGGTTTACAATGCCGATTGACGATGCGAAAAATAGGTATTGTGCCGTTCATAATTTTGTCGAATTGTGGGAAAACGGGCGGCGTGTGGAATTGTTCCGCATTATCGGCACGAATCTAACCCGCCCGAATTTTATCGAATATGAGTGCGAACACGTCATCACAACGCTTATCGACAACGTACTGTTCCGCTTCCACACCATCGGCAATATCGGGACGTTCACAAACACTGTTCTGAACTATATTTTGGGCAGGCAAAGCGTACAGAATTGGCGGCTGGGCGTTTGTGATTTCCGCCACCAATTTTTATACAAATGGGAGAATGAGAACCTACTGGCGGCTCTGTTTAGCGTACCGAAGCCGTTTTTGGATAAATATATGTGGACTTACGACACAACAACAAGGCCGTGGACGTTGAATTTGCGGCGAATTGACGAAAGGGGTCAAATCGAGTGCGAGCTGCGTTATATGAAAAATATGCAGGAAATCCAAAAGACTGTGGATGCAACGAATATTTTGACACGGCTCTATCCGCTCGGTTACGGAGAGGGGAATAACCAGCTCGGTATCGAGGCAGTAAACGGCGGAAAACCATACATCGAGGCGGATGCGGCGACACTTGCGGCATATGGCGTTAAAGAGAGCATTTGGGTGGACCGCCGTTTTGAGAATGTTGAAAATTTGAAATCCACGGCTGAAAGTATACTTAAGGAGTTATCAGTGCCATATGTCAGCTATGCCGTAACTGCCCTCGACCTGTTTAAGATGTCAAAAGACGATTTTGACGATTTACGGCCTGGGAAACTGGTTCGGGTTATTGACAAAGAGGACGGCATCAACGTCAATGCCTTTATAGTTTCGGTGGAAAAGCCAGATATTGCTCAAGCGGCGGTTAATGTTGTGATTGCGAATAAGGATAGGGACGTGGCTGGCTCGATTTCTGATTTGGCGGAACGGACTCGCATAAATGAGCTATATGCACAAGGTTCGGCTAATCTCCTGACCATGAATTACCTGGACAATGCCGATAGTGCGAACCCTGCGGTGTTTGAGTTTTTTATCCCTGCCGATATGGTCAACATAAATCAGGCACTCTTGCGTGTGCAATTATTGCGATTCCGTGGCTATTCAAGGGCGATTCAAGGTGGCGGGTCGGTGGCTACCAGCTCTGGCTCTGGCGGCGGCTCGACTGTAACTAGTACGTCTGGCGGCGGCACTAGTACGTCCACGACCTCGGGCGGCGGCTCGACTGCGACCAGCTCATCGGGCGGCGGGCAGAGTGCGACCAGCTCATCGGGCGGCGGACAGAATTCGACCACAACGACCTCGGCACAGATTAGCAACAGCACCATGGCAAACTCTTTCTCCGCTCCCGCTACCTGGAATCATCCATCTGGCGTATTCGTATTTAACGGAGAAATGGCATCCGCTACGGTTAGAATTGGTGCAGAGGGGTCAACGGTAACATCTAACCCGCATATGCACCAGATACGGATGTGGACGACATCCTGGTCTCATTCACACAATAATCCGCCGCACCAACACCAGTTTACAATCCCAGGGCATAACCATCAATTTACCGTCCCTGCACATACACATAATATTTCGGTGCAAGCTCATACTCACAATGTTACGATTCAGGCTCATAATCATAGCGTTACGATTGCGGCACACAGCCATAATATTTCCCTAAGCCCGCATACGCATACGATTACCCTGCCGAATCATACACATGGCATAGAATTCGGGATTTTCATGGGGACGGTTGCCAATTCCATCCAGTTGCGGGTGGATGGCACGGCTGTTAGTGTACCGAACCTGAATAACATAGACATCGCGCGGTTTCTGCGGACGGATGGCGGCGGGCGGATTTTGCGGAACGCTTGGCATAGGATTGAGATTATTCCCAACCAGCTCACCCGCATTTCGGCGAATTTGTTCCTAAACATTTTCACAAACCCGAGGACAAATTTGAATCTTTAACGTCGCGCGTTTGTTCTCTTGGCGGCTGATGTTTCCATCCGCGCAGAGGCTTGCGTAGGGGCGGATAGAATCCGCCCGCCAA
>JGI24700J35501_10930585_pt1 | contig 16209 bp, 18 predicted proteins | sample TergutTh196P1_FD_35501 | JGI IMG/M metagenome (IMG submission 35501)
ATGCCGCACGGCTCGCACCCACGAAAACATCGCAACTCGCCAGCCACCGATTCGCCGCCACTTGCGGGCCCGCCATTACGACCACTTCTCGCCCAATCTCGGCATTTGCCTTTTCCGCCTTAACTCTGACATTTTCAAAATCGTTGCCGCCGCCGACTATATAAATAATCGTTTCCGAGAATTTTTTCGCCAAAACAGGTGCAATTTCAATCAGTAAATGCGCCGCCAAACTCCTGTCTTTATCAAGGCGGCTAATCGACATTATACGACAATTTTTTCGACTTTGCCGACTTTTTTCGACATTTTCAACAGCTATTGCAGGCTCGGTTGAGCCCGAAAATTTCTCCGTGTCGATACCGTTTATCGTTGCAAAAATATCGTTTTTCGGTACGTTGTAATGTGCCGTTAAATACTCTTTAATATCCTCGCTGACCGCTAGGGTTTTTTCGCCCCAATTCGAGATGAGGTTGTACGGAAATTTCGTATCGAAGACCCAATGGGCGGTCGTTACAAAACGGAAATTCAACTTCCGTTGCAAGAAACCGCATAAAAACGCAGGAATCCGAGCGTGGGCGTGCACCAATCGAATATCATTCTGCACGATAATCCTCTTCAAGGTTCGATAAGCCGCAAAGATATTGAACGGCTGTTTATTATGCAGCGGCACTTTGTGGTGGATTATGCCACATTCCGCCAGTTCAGGCTCATAAGCACCGCCATTCGAGGCAACGTAAACACGCAGCCCCTTTCGTTGCAAAGCCTTACAAAGCTCTAAAATATGGGTTTCCGCGCCGCCAATCTCCATCGACATAGTCGCTACCAAAATTTTTATATTCAAAATATTTGTCCTTTCTTCATTATAAATAAATCCTGCGGGCGGATAATATCCGCCCCTACAAATCCCACAAATACGGGGTTTTGCGACCGCCGACCGCCCCTTGCAAACCCACCACGAAAAAAATTTTTAATTTTTTTGAAAAAAAGTTTGCATTATTTTTTTGCGTGTGTTATAATAGAAATACTTCAGGGCAGGGTGCAATTCCCTACTGGCGGTAAAAGTCCGCGAACCCAGTGTTTATCACGTTTGTGAGCATGGGCTGATCTGGTGCAATTCCAGGACCAACGGTGAGACGTGTTTGCTTTATCGTTTATCGTGAAATTTGCGAGACGAAAAGTGCGTTAAGTCCGGATGGAAGAAGTTTTTTCTTATAAAAATTCAATCGCAAAGCCGATTTATAAGAAAATATGCCCTGTGTCAATAGCATGGGGCTGTTTTCGCCCCCATTTAAAAGGAGGAAATACAATGCAAGGCACAACAAACGCAGTATTTGGAGGACGGTATTTGGAGAAAGTTTCCACCGCCGTCATGGTACGTTCGGCTCTGCTGGGGGTCATCGCGGCGTTGCTTATGCAACTAAGTTTCACAATCCCGATTTTCCCAGGCTTTCTGTCGCTGGACGTTAGCGATTTGCCAGCACTCGTCGGCGCGATCACCACGGGGCCGCTGACTGGGCTACTCGTCATGCTGATTAAAAACCTGCTCGATCCGATTTTGTTCGGCACGACAACAGGCGGCATCGGCAATCTGGCGAATTTTGTCATCGGCACCGCGCTGGTCGTTCCGATTGGACTCGTCTTCCGCATGAGGCGGGACTCTGTCGGCTACATTGTCGGATCCGTTGTCGGATTATTGTCGATGCTACTGGCGGCTGGACTGATGAATTATTTCGTCCTAATTCCGCTATTTAGTCGCATTTTCATTCCGATTGAGACGATTATCGCCATCGCCGCATCGATGCCCCTGCCTGGTAGCGAAAGCATTGACAGCTTGCTAACGCTGATTCTGCTGTCCATTATCCCATTTAACGTGGTCAAAGGGACGCTCGTCATCGTGCTGGGTTACTTGCTATATCGGGCGTTAAAGCCGTTTCTGCCGTACTTAAACGTTAAAGCGGATTAGCATGACATCGCCGTCCTTGACGGTGTAGTCCTTGCCCTCGACGCGCACGAGGCCGTGTTCCTTGGCTTTGTTGTACGCGCCGTGTTCGTGGAGGTCGTCGAAAGCCACGACTTCTGCTCTGATAAAACCACGTTCCAGGTCGCTGTGGATTTTCCCGGCGGCCTGTGGTGCTTTCAAGCCTTTTTTAATCGTCCACGCACGGACTTCTTTCGGGCCTGCCGTGAGAAAGCTGATAAGCCCCAAAATGCTGTATGCGGCGGCGATGAGCGTGTCCAGTCCGCCCTGTTTCAAGCCCAATTCCTCCAAAAACATCTCCTTTTCGTCAGGTTCGAGGGCAATGATTTCCTCCTCAATTTTCGCACAAATGGCGAAAACCTGCGAATGTTCAGCGGTGGCGAATTTCTCCACGGCGGCGAAATGCGGATTTTTGTTTTCCTCGGAAAGGTCGCTTTCATGGACGTTTAAGGCGTAAATCATGGGTTTATCGGTTAGTAGGTTGAGGGATGCGACGTATTTTTGGTCGTCCGAGTTTTCCCATTCTATATGCCGCACGCAAATGCTATCCGTCAGAGATTTTTGCAGGATTTGCAACACCTCCGCCTCTCGTGGGTAGAGTTTTTCGTTCTTCTTGCCCTTGCCGACCTTCTCCAATCGCCGCTCTACAAGGTCTAAATCGGCGATTATCAGCTCGAAATTTATCGTTTCGATGTCTCGCAAAGGGTCGATTGTGTCGTAGACAAAGGCGACATTTTCGTCCTCGAAAGTGCGGATAACGTGGAGTAATGCGTCCACTTCTCGGATATGCGACAGGAATTGGTTGCCCATGCCCTCGCCCTTGCTCGCCCCCTGCACTAGCCCTGCGATGTCCACCATTTCAAGCGTTGCTGGCGTTACGACCTTTGGGCTGTACATGGTTTCGAGAATTTGCAGCCGCGCGTCCGGCACGGGTACCATTCCGACATTTGGTGCGATGGTGCTAAACGGGTAATTTGCGGATTCCGCGCCCGCCTGCATTATCGCATTAAACAGCGTACTTTTGCCTGAATTTGGCAGTCCTACTATTCCTATTTTCATAGTTTTCTCCTATTCTGTTTCCGCTAATCGTTTGGCGTACATTTCTAACGCTCGCCGCATGATTATCTCGGGTTCTACTCCTTTTTCGTCGCCGATTTGTTTGTAAATGGCATAAACTTCATGCCGCAGAGCGACTTCCGTCCTCTTGTTTAGCTTGTCGAAGTACGGATTTCGGATTGCATTTTTTAAATCTTCCTCTGTGTATTCGGCTTTCATTTTTTGTTCCTCCTATATAATTTTTGTTCGGTTTTTGTGGCATCTCGTGCCGATATAATGCGGATTATCTCCTCATTTTTGCCACGGTAGCAATGACAAACCGTCAGCCGCCTAAAATACAAATCTTCGCCGATTAAGATAAAGCGTTCTTCGTCCTCGGAATGTTCTTCGTCATAGTTGAGAATGGCGTATACATCGTCAAAAACGGTCTCGGCATCTTCAAAGGTTATACCGTGTTTTATCCAATTTTCCTCGTTTTTATTGGGATCCCATTCAAATTGCATGGTTGCCACCTTTCTATTACAACGCCAGCCGAGTTAAGTCCAGTTTAATGCCATTTTGCGTGATTAACGGCTCTTTTAGGGTTAAATCGTCGAGCCGATTTTTGCCTACCCAACGCTCCACGGCGTTTGTGTCCTGCGTCAAATACCAATGCTCCGTTATCGGCGAAGTGGCGTATAAATGCCTTTTCGCCTGGCGTTCGTCTTCTTTGTTGCCCTCCGAGAACACTTCTATTATCAAATCGGGATAGCCCGCAAACCTTGTACCTTTGGCGTTTTCAACCCATTTATTTTTGCGGAACAGGAACAAATCTGGTTGCACATATTTCAAATTGTTGATTGTGATGGTTGTAAAATGCTTTATATCCTGTATTTCCGCTAAATTTACCAATTTTGCACCAGTACATTCCAAATTGCCACAATAAACTAGTGCTAATTCTTCTGCTCCAAGCAAAGCCGTTTCCGTAAGCAATTCCTCTTCTAAAATTGCCCTGAATTTATATTCCAAAAAGCCTGATAAGCTGTTGTGCCTTTTGGTTGTCGCCATTCCGACCGTTTCACTAAACATATGCAATCCCTTTCTTTTACAACGCCAGCCGAGTTAAGTCAATTTCAATGCCGTTTTGCGTGATTAGCGGCTCTTTTAGGGTTAAATCGGCAAGCCGTTTTTCGCCGACCCAACGTTCCACGGCGTTTGTGTCCTGCGTCAAATACCAATGCTCCGTTATCGGCGAAGTGGCATATAAATGCCTTTTTGCTTGGCGTTCGTCTTCTTTGTTGCCCTCCGAGAACACTTCTATTATCAAATCGGGATAGCCAGCAAACCTTGTACCTTTAACGTTTTCAACCCATTTGTTTTGGCGGAACAGGAATAAATCGGGTTGCACATATTTCAAATTGTTGATTGTGATGGTTGTAAAATGCTTTATATCCTGTATTTCTGCCAATTTTACCAATTTTGCACCAGTACATTCCAAATTGCCGCAATAAACGAGTGCCAACTCTTCTGAACCGAGCAAAGCTGTTTCCGTAAGCAATTCCTCTTCTAAAATTGCTCTGAATTTATATTCCAAAAAGCCTGATAAGCTGTTGTGCCTTTTGGTTGTCGCCATTCCGACCGTTTCACTAAACATATGTAATTCCTTTCTTTTACAACGCCAGCCGAGTTAAGTCAATTTCAATGCCATTTTGCGTGATTAGCGGCTCTTTTAGGGTTAAATCGTCAAGCCGTTTGTCGCCAACCCAACGCTCCACGGCGTTTGTGTCCTGCGTCAAATACCAATGCTCAGTTATCGGCGAAGTGGCGTATAATATGTGTTTCGCCGCCTGCTCCGCTTCGCTGTCTTTGAACGTGAAGATTTCCACGATTAAATCCGGGTAGCCCGCAAACCTCGTTTTATAGGGGTTTTTCAGCACGGGATTTTCACGGAAAAGCAACAAATCGGGTTGCACAAAATCCAAATCGTCGATTATACTGGTTGTAAATTTGTGAACATCGTCCAACCTTGTTAAATCAACTAAATGTGCATTGTCCGTAAAATATTTATCCCAGCACACAAGCGACATTTCCTCTGAACCCAAAGTGGTTTTCCCAGTTAGGATTTCCTCTTCTAAAATCGTTATAAATCTATGCTCCAAAAAGCCTGTTAAATTTATGTGCCTTTCAGTTGCCGTCATTCCAAATGCTCTGTACATATTTCCTCCTTATAAAGCCAAATCCCGCAAATCCAACAAAATCCCGCTTTCCGTCCGCAAAACCTCATCGAGATTTTGGCTAGGCAAATTGTCAACGCCTTTTTTGCGTGTTACGATGTTGCTGTGTTGCTCTAAATACCAGTGTTCTGTGATGTCGGAAGTGGCGTACAATGCCTTTTTTAGTTCACGTTCGGCGGCTGTGTTGCTGTCCGACCATATTTCTATGATTAAATCTGGGCAGCCTATGATTTTGCTCCGCCTTTCCATATAGAGATTGTGGTAAAATAGCATAATATCGGGCATTACGCAAGCCAATTCGGAAATATACGCCTCCGACAAATTCTCGGAATTGCGGACATTTATCAGTTTGGACAAGGCGAACATTTCAGCCGAAAATATGTCTCCGTGATACGCAAGCCGTGTATTTTCGCCAAACAGCCGTGCCTTTTTATGGGCTTTTTTCAGTTGCCGCAACTCCCCCAATATCCCAGCCACTAAATCTCCGTGTCGTGGCATTGTCGCCATTTGTGCGAAAAATTGTTCTAGCACCATGTTCATTATTTGCCACCTTTTCGGCGGTTGCACTCCCTGCACAGCAGTTGCAGATTCTCCACCGCCGTCTTGCCACCTTGACTCCACGGCGTGATGTGGTCGCCCTCCATTTCCGAGATTTTGAAATGTTTTGTGCAACTGGGGCAACTGCCTTTCTGCCGTTCGTAAGCCGCCAGTTTTTGGCTGTCCGAGAATTTGCGTATATTCAAATGTTTTTCGTTGCCTGTCAAGACAAAGTGATAGATTCCACGTTTGTTTGTAACGTCGTCGTCCAAGATTAGGGCTTGCAAGCGGTTTTCTAATTCGGCTGTGTCGAGGACGGCGGCGTGAAATTCGTCGTACAAATTCGACCAGTCCAAGCCTTTCATTTCCTTGCGGTATGTTGTGAATGTGATGTTTACCCATTCTATCACGTTTTTAAAGTACGTCCACAGTTCATTGGCGTTCGGGTCGTGCTGATGGGCGGACATATAGGATTCTATGTTGTTTTTGCTTATCCATTTTAGGGCGGTTTCTAAAAATTCTTGGCGGATTGGCGAGCCGTTAAGGTAATTTTTGCCAAGCCCTGCCGCTCCGATGCCAGTTTGGCTAAATATTGATTTTGCGTGCGTTAGCCACGAACCAGTATATACAGCGTTTCGCAACTCTTGGTCAGTTAGCTTTACGCCCGCTATGTTGATAATTTTGAACCAGTCGAGTTTTTCCTTGTCATTGCCCTCGCAAATGTAAATCATTAGCTTATAATCGAGGATTTTCTCTTGGTCAGGTCTGGTAAGGCTGTGGAAAGCCATTGGATAGCCGTCAACTTCGTACTGAAAGCCGCCGAACTGCAAATATCGGCAAAAACTTATTGTACGTTGTTGTCCGTCTATCATTTCAAATGTTCCGTCCTCGTTTTTCGCCCAATACATGACATTAAGCGGATAGCCTTTGAAAACGGTATCAATGACTGCATTCCGTTCTTGTTCCTTATAAACAAACTCCCTTTGATACGCTGGACGTATGTTTAATTTGCCGTTATATGCCGTAACAGCCCCTCTTGGCTTTTCTAAAAAGCCCTCCGCAACCTCTGCAATCGTCATTTCATGTAGTTCGATTTTCATTGTGTTTCTCCTATTCGTCTGATTATTATTCTTGCGTATATGCTCTGATATAGTTCGCCCGTTTCCGCATCTTTGAACGCAGGCGGCTTTTTGTCGGTTTCCGTGTTATATTTGCGGTATAATGTGCCCTTGGCGTTTATCGTGTATTTTCCCGTGGGTTCTCCGTCTTTTAATATCTCCATTTTTTTCTCGCTGGAAAAGTCAATACTGCCCACGATTCCGAGTGCTATTATTTCAAATTGTTTGGGATTATGTTTATCCAAAAACGTGATAGGTACGCCCATTGCGCCGCCCCAATCATATGGAATTTCAAGCACTTTGTCCACGTTTATTGCGTTGTAATTATCGTAATGTGGATATTCTTCGGGCGAATATTTTTTGTATAGCGGCAATTCTTGGTTGCGTTTTTCTATATCGAAATTGGTAAACCAACAAATATTGCCCATACTACGCCATTTTTTTCCATTCTCATCAACCCAAAAGCGACTGGTGCGTTCCTCGTAATATTCGGGTACCGAAAACGACATATCGCCGCAATAGTAGCCTAACCACAACTTGTCCTCTTTGATTAGCGAAAATATCTCTTTGTAAGTGAGGGCGTTCTGATTACCGATTATAATGAATTTTTTATCGTGTTTCACTAATTGTGCCACATACTCACGGAACAGCGAAAATGGCGGATTTGTAACGACAATGTCAGCCTCTTTCAGTAATTCCACACATTCTTGCGAACGAAAGTCGCCGTCCCCATTTAGGCGTGTCAGCACGTTCTTTTTATTTTCGAGCAGCCATTCAACGTCAAATAAATTGGCGACTCCATCGTTGTTATAGTCGTCAACCTCGGTAATGACGATTTTATGCGGTGCTTTTGTGGTGCGGTCTTCCAGCGGTTCGTCTGGGAACAGCGAAAGTTGCGTGTTTGCAATGGGTGAGCCTACATAACAGGTTGCAATCAGCTTTTTCAAGCCGAAAACATTAAAATTCATCGCAAAATACTTGAAGAAATTGCTTTCGTAAGGGTCATCGCAGTTGCAAAAGATTGTCTTGTCCCTAAAATTGTCGATGTAATATAGCAATTCGTCCGTTATGAAATTTATCTTGGTGTAAAACTCGTCTGCCTTAGCCTTTTTGGCGGTTTGTAGGGTTTTTTGTGCCATGGTTCGCTCCTCTCATTTGTCTATACACCCATTATACCACATGACAACTATTAAATTCAAAAATTTTATACATTATGCCCCGAAAGGTCAGTTTCCTGCGATTTTCGTCAGCTAACAGCAACTTAAAGCCCCTTGCATCGAGGTTTCTATTTTTCCCCTTGCACATTGTGGGTAAGAACACTATAATGAATTATGGAATTCACTACGAAAAGAGGTCATGTATGGGTAGCTTAATGAACGCTTTAGCGATAATTGCGGGCGGCAGCGTAGGTCTGCTGCTAAAAGGAAAAATCAAGCCATCGTTGGGCGAGGGTTTGATAAAGATAATCGGACTCTGTGTTGTGGTTATGGGAGTATCGAATGCGATAGCGGGCGATATTATGCTGATTGTTGCATCGCTTGCATTAGGTACGCTTATGGGCGAATTACTCGCAATAGACGATAGTTTGAACAGGTTTGGGAGGCTTGTGCAAAGTAAACTGCAGGGAGATAACAAAGATTCTACCTTTGCGGAGGGGTTCGTTGGCTCTACAATCCTATTTTGTGTGGGTGCCATGTCCATTGTAGGGTCTATAAACAGCGGGCTTTTGGGGGATTTAAGTGTTATTACCACAAAATCTATACTCGATGGGGCTACGTCCATGATTTTAGCCTCATCTCTTGGAGTAGGCGTATTGTTATCCGCCATTGTCGTCTTTCTGTATCAAGGTAGCATAGAACTTTTCGCAGGGCATTTGCAAGATGTCTTTACGCCCCTGTTAATTTCGCAAATTTCCGCTGTGGGCGGTGTAATGTTGTTAGGAATAGGCATGAACATGGTGCTTGGTACAAAGATAAAAGTCGCTAATACCCTGCCAGGATTTATATTTGCGGTAGGTTATTATCTAGCTATTTTGGCAGGATAGCGGGAATTTGTCGTACAAAAAATAGAGACAAACAGCTGTCTGTCTCTATAAAATTTACATCAATCCTGCAATCTCACGATAAGCCACTTTCTCCGCAAACGCCCCATCAAACAACGTCGGCGACCCCCAAGCCCGCCAGCTTCGCTCATCATTCATCCCCCAAAAAGTTACCCGCTCAATATACTTCGAATAATCCAAATAAATCTTGAATAACTCAACATACATAGCCGCTTGCTGCTCGGCTTGCTCGGCGGTAAGCGGCACAGCTGGGTTATCATGTGCCCCAAATGTTACGTCCAACTCCGTTATGGAAATCCGTGCACCAGTCCGTGCAAATCTGTCCACGCTCTCCTTTACGTCCGCTAAATTCGTGTTGTGGTTGCAATGCCCCTGCATCCCAATCCCCTCAATCAACAGCCGCCCATCATAATCCGCATGACTCTTCCACAACTCGTTCACACTCTCCACCATGTCGGCTATTTGTGCACGTTTTACAGGAACTTCCTCGTTGTAATCATTGTAATATAGCACCGCTTTTGAATCATATTTCCGTGCAAAATAAAACGCATAAAAAATGTAATCCGCTCCGCTCTCGCCTTTCGCCTTATCCGCACCGTTCTCAAACGCCAAATACCACGGTGCAGTCGCTTTCGGATTCGTCTCCAATTTCCGCAAACCGTCCCGCCAGTCGCCTGTGTATTCACGGTCGTCCTTGAACGCCTCGTTGACCACGTCCCAAGAATAAATCCGCCCACTGTACCGTGAAACGTAACCCTTGATAAATTTCTCCATATTCGCCATGGCTTTTGCCCTCGGTAGCGGCGCACCGTCCGCACCCATGTTCAACCACGGTGCAGACTGCCCATGCCACACCAACGTATGCCCAATCGCCGTAACACCAGCCTTTTCAGCCCATTCCACCAACATATCCGCCCATTTGAAATCGAACTCGTCCTCACTCACGCCGATATACATCGGTTTCATGTTGTTCTCCGCCGTGAAAGCGTTGTAATGCTTGGTAAATTCGCTCATCAATGCACTGTCAGCCAAATCCTTTGGACTAAGTATGTTTCCAATCTTAAAATAATCCTTAAAAAGTTCACGCAACACCGTAAATCCCACCTTTTTGTCAATTTTGCCATGAAAATATTTTCACAGCCAAACCCATTATACCATAAATGGGAAGAAAGTCAAGGCTGATTTTTGCCCTGCAAAGAATAAATTTGCAAGGGCAGTTCGCCAGCGGACAGGGTTGGTTCGGTCGTCCGCCTGTTTAACGCCACAAAACCCTTGTCTCGGTCTATCGTTAGGTTAAAATATTTTAGAATATTATTGCCAAATAACGTCCGCATTTTTGTGCCAATCGCAAAATATACCTTGACCTGCTGAAATTCCCTGTCCTCAAATTTGATTGAAATGTTGGTTAAATACTGTAAAACAATCTCCTTGCCGTCTGCGGTGGTAACTATGCCGTGCGTGGGGCAGGTTCGCAAATGTTCGTCCGTGTAGCCTAATTTATATAAATCCGTCATACTTAACGTAACAAAATCCGAGGCTGTGTCTAGCTTAAATTCAATTTCATCGAAAGACAACAAATCACTTTTCAAAATGTCGGCTTTAATATACACACGTCCCCATTTATCCGATGTAAAGTCAATCATTATTGGTTCATATGATTTTGCCCAATTCATGCGAATAATCCCCCTATATGCGGAGTTTCGTCATAGCCCTCAATTATTGAAACTTTTTCGTGAGTTTGGCTTAATCCATCTCGTACTTCCATAGCAGTCTCCCAAGTTTCGTAAACGCCGTACACAAAGCCGATTTTCCGATTTCGTCCGTCATAAGCCCAGTCCGTGTCAGTCATAACAATCCATTTCCCTGGATGCTGCATTTTAATTTCCTGTGTCCACACTTTTTCCATTCCAACACCCCCATTTAACACATTCACAAATTCACAAATCCATTATACCATAAATGGGAAGAAAGTCAAGGCTGATTTTGCCCAATTCATACGAACAACCCTCCTATATGCGGAGTTTCGTCATAGCCCTCAACGATAGCAACATCGCTCATTGTTTTTTCTAATTCAAGCATGACTTCTCTGGCGGCTTCCCAAGTTTTGTAAACACCGTAAATATAACCTAATTTCCTATTCAAACCGTCATAAGCCCAATTCAAATCAGTCATAACTACCCATTGCCCTGGATATTGTGCAAATACGTCGCCAATCCACACTTTTTCCATTCCAACAACCTCCAAAACCCCACAAATCAGGGCGTGTTCCGTGCTAGAACACACCCCGATTTCTCCCTCACTTAAACGTATTCTTAATCTTATCCCAAACCCCAACCTTATTATACTCATCCCCCATAGCCTCATTAAAAGCCCGCAAATGCTCACGCTGCTTCTCATTCAAACTCGTCGGCACGGTAACATTCAGCGTAACCACCAAATCCCCAACATTGCGATTATTCCGCAAACTCGGCACTCCCTTGCCTCGCAAATGCACCGTGCTGCCTGGCTGCGTCCCCGCCTTGATGACATACTTCTCCTCCGAGCCGTCCAACAACGGCACGGAAATCTCGTCCCCGAGCGCCGCCTGCACGAACGTAATCGGCAAATCCAAATATAAATTCGTGCCTTGTCGTGCAAAAACCTTGTGCGGCTTTATCAGAATCGTTATCAACAAATCGCCCTGCTGACCGCCCTTTTCGCCTGGCTCGCCCTTGCCCGATAGCCGAATACTCTGTCCGCTGTCAATCCCTTTCGGCACGGTAACCGTCAACGTCTTCGTGGAACGCAATTTCCCAACGCCACGGCATTTCTGACAAGGCTCTTTGATAATCTTGCCCTCGCCACGACAGGTCGGACATTCTCGGACGGTCGTCATGGACGCGCCCAAAATCTGCTGTGTCGCGCGCACCTGCCCACTGCCGCCGCAATCGCCGCAACTTTGCGCATACGTCCCTGGCTTTGCGCCGCTGCCTTTGCACTCGTCGCAGGTGTCGTGCGACTGCAACTGCACCTCTCTTGTTGTGCCGAAAACGGCATCTTCAAATTCGACTTGAATCCGCATCTGCAAATCCGCGCCGCGCCGTGGCCCAGACCGCCGCCGTCCGCCGAATCCGCCCATTCCGCCGAACCCTCCGAACAACTCGTCTATGCCGCCGCCGCCGAAAATCGAACTGAACAAATCGCCCATGTCGAAATTTGTCGAATATCCGCCGCCACGTGCCGGGTCGAAGGCGGCATGACCGTAATTATCGTATGCCGCCCTCTTGTCCGCATCGCTTAAAACGGCGTAAGCCTCGCTTATTTCCTTGAATTTCGTCTCGGCGCCTTTCACGTCGTCGGGATTGGCATCGGGATGATATTGTTTCGCCAATTTCCTGTACGCACTCTTTAACTCGCTCTCGCTCGCCTGCTTATTTACGCCTAATATCTCATAATAATCGCGTTTGTCCGCCATTTTAAGCTCCTCTTATTTTTCTGTATATTCTCCATCGACAACATTGTCGTCAAAATTGTCGAAATTTTGTTGTTCGCCATGCCCATCAAATCCAGGCCCGCCGTCCGCCTGCGGAGCGGCTTGTTGATAAAGTTTCGCTGAAAATTCGTTCAAGACTTTCGTGTACGCCTCGATCGCCGACCGCAACATGACCGTGTCCGATTCGTTCATCTCGTCCGCTTTGAGCGGCTCGCTGATTTGCTTTAATTTCGCCATTTCGTCCTCGAGCATCGACCTGTCCGTCGCATCGACCTTGTCCGCCATGTCTTCAAGCAGCTTTTCCGTCTGGAAAATAATGGTCTCCGCCTCGTTTTTCGCGTCGATTGCGTCCTTGCGAACCCTGTCCTGCTCGGCGTAAATCTCGGCATCTTTCACAGCTTTCTCGATGTCCGCATCCGACATATTCGAGCTTGCCGTTATCGTGATTTTCTGCTCCTTGCCAGTCCCCAAATCCTTTGCGGAAACGCTAACCACGCCGTTTGCGTCAATGTCAAATGTAACTTCTATCTGCGGCACGCCACGTTGTGCGGGTGCGATGCCGTCCAACCGAAATTGCCCAAGGGTCTTGTTATCTCGGGCAAACTGCCGCTCGCCCTGCACCACGTGAATGTCAACCGCCGTCTGATTATTTTCCGCTGTCGAAAATATTTGCGTCTTCTTCGCTGGAATGGTTTCATTACGCTCAATCAGCTTGGTTGCCACGCCGCCGAGCGTTTCGATGCCGAGCGACAATGGCGTTACGTCCAACAGCAGAATGTCGGTCGCACCCGTGTCGCCAGCCAGCTTGCCGCCCTGTATGCTCGCACCGAGAGCGACACATTCGTCTGGATTTATGCCCTTGAAAGGATCTTTGCCAGTCAGCTTTTTGACCGCCTCCTGCACCGCCAAAATGCGTGTCGAACCGCCCACGAGTAAAACTTTCGACAAGTCGGAAGGTTCCAGCTCCGCATCCGACAAAGCCGTCCGCACAGGGCCCATTGTCGCCTCGACAAGGTCATGCGTTAATTCGTCAAATTTCGCCCTCGTGAGGTCGATGTCCATGTGTTTCGGGCCGTCCTGGTTCATTGTGATAAACGGTAAATTTATATTGGTAGTCGTAACGGTCGAAAGTTCTTTTTTCGCCTTTTCAGCCGCCTCTTTGAGCCTTTGTGCCGCCATTTTGTCCTGGCTCAAATCAATATTTTCCCTAATTTTGAACTCGGAGACCAAGAATTTCATAATCCTGTCGTCGAAATCGTCGCCGCCGAGATGGTTGTTGCCGCTGGTCGCCAGCACCTCGATAACGCCGTCGCCGATTTCGATAACGCTCACGTCGAACGTGCCGCCGCCGAGGTCGTAAACCATGATTTTCTGCTCTTTTTCGTTGTCAAGCCCGTAGGAAAGAGCCGCCGCCGTGGGTTCGTTGATAATCCGCTCCACTTCAAGCCCTGCAATCCGCCCAGCATCGAGGGTTGCTTGCCGTTGGCTGTCCGTGAAATAAGCCGGCACGGTGATGACCGCTTTCGTAATGGTTTCGCCCAGATAGCTTTCCGCATCGGTCTTTAATTTCTGCAAAATCATGCTAGAAATCTCTTGCGGCGAGTAATCTTTCTCGTTGACGCGCGCCTTAAAATCCGTCCCCATTCTCCTTTTTATAGAAGAAATCGTGTTATCGGGGTTCGTGATAGCTTGCCGTTTCGCCGTTTCGCCGATAAGGCGTTCGTTCGCCTTGGTAAAGCCAACGATAGACGGCGTAGTCCTCATGCCCTCGCTATTGGCGATAACCACAGGCTGTCCGCCCTCCATGACCGCCACGCAAGAGTTGGTAGTTCCTAAATCAATTCCTATAATCTTTGCCATTATTTTTTTCCTCCTAAATATTAAAAATTTTATATTTTAATTTGCAACTTTTACCATACTAGGGCGAATGGTCTTGCCCTTGTAAACGTAACCTTTTTGTAATTCTTCGACAATTTCGTTATTGCCGAGCGACTCGTCTTCGACATGAGCGACTGCAAAATGCAGGTTTGGGTCGAACTCTGTCGTTTGCGTGTCGATTATTTCAACGCCTAGCTCCGCCAAATAATTGTCAAGCTGTTTGGCAATCATGGAAATTCCCTGATAAAAACTGTCTTCGGCGTTGGTGGGGCTGGCGAGCGCGCGGTTGAAATTGTCGATTACTGGCAGCAATTTCTCCACCGCCCCAATCAGCCCAGAATCGTAAGCGGCGGATTTTTCACGCAATGTCCGCTTGCGAAAATTGTCGAATTCCGCCAAACTCCGCTGATATTTGTCCAACAATTCGGCGTATTCGTCTTTTTCCTCGATTTCGGCATCTTCGGCATCTTCCACCACGCCGTCTAAAATTTCCACTTCGTCTAATTTTTCCTCATTTTCGTGCATAAAATCCTCCTTTATTTTGAATCAAAATCCTCAAAAATGAGCGGGTCAAGGGGCGCGCTCCTTGCGGGGTCAAGGGGCAGAGCCCCTTGCGGGGTGTGGGGCAGAGCCCCACGGTTTTATTTCTTCAAAGCCGTGAGAACGGCGTTTAAGTTGGTTAAAACGGCGTGTGCGACCGAAACTACTTGGGAATAATCCATGCGTGTTGGGCCGATTATGCCGATTGTCGCTCGCTTGCCGTGGATTGGGAACGCCGTGCGGACTACGCTGCATTCTTGTAAGATTGGCGTTTCGTTCTCCCTGCCGATTGTTATTTGCACCTTTCCGTACTCGTCTAGGTGTGCGGAGAGGATTTTGCCCTCCTCGATGGTGCGGAGCAGGGACTGGACTTTGGCAGGGTCGGCGAACTCTGGGAACGCTAGGAAATTGTTCACGCCGCTCGTGTAGGTCTGATTGTCGGCTTGGAGGGCTTGCTCGATTACGCCCAGGATTGGGATGAGCAGGTGCGCGTGTGGCCCGAATGCGGCGAGGAGGGCGGAAATTAGCGGTTTGTCGATGTCCTTGATTGTCTTGTTGTGCAGGGCGGCGTTGAGCAGGCGCGCGAGTTGGGCGAGGGTGTCGTAATCGGGCGGATCGTCCAGGTTTAGGGGCTTGTTCTTGACGGATTTTATTTCGGTAACTACGATGATTAGGATGGAGTGGTCGTCGATTGGCATGAGTTGGACGTATTTGATGACGGCGTGCGGCTCGGCGGACTCGGAGACGATTGTGGCGTATTGCGTTAGATAGGCGATTTTTTTGGCGATTTCACGCATGAGGTCTCGGTCGAGATGTTTCATTATCATGCGTTGCAGGGAGATTGTCTCGTCCTCGGTCAGCGGGCGGTGGTGCATGAGGCTGTCGACATACAGGCGGTAGCCCAGGTCGGACGGCACGCGCCCCGAGGAGGTGTGCGGTTGGATTATTAGCCCCATGTCTTCCAAGTCGCTCATCTCGTTACGGATTGTGGCGGAACTTATGCCGAAGTTGTAGCGTTTGGCGATTGTGCGCGAGCCGATGGGTTCGGCGGTGCGGATGTAGTCGTTGATAATCGCTTCTAGGATTTTAATTTTGCGGTCGTTCATGGTTTTGTTAAGCCCCCTTTTGCCAATTTTCCCCTTGATTAGTGGGTTTGGCGGGTGTTGTTAGCACTCTGCCTTGTTGAGTGCTAATTTGTATTTATATGATAACATGGTGTGGGGAGTTTGTCAATAGTTTTTTAAAAAAATTTTGAAAAAATTTGTAGAAGTGTCAAACATAGGTTACAAAAAAATTTTAGTGATATAAAATGGCGAAAGTTAAAACATAATAGCTAAAAATTTTGCCAAAACCTCATT
>JGI24700J35501_10930584_pt1 | contig 16193 bp, 6 predicted proteins | sample TergutTh196P1_FD_35501 | JGI IMG/M metagenome (IMG submission 35501)
GCTTGGTATAATGCTCGGTCTACTTCGTTACAAAATTCTTGCGGTTTGTCGGTTTCGGTTGGGAATAGTGTACCCACGCCTAAACTTATTGTTACATATGTAAATTCGCCAGGTGCATATTCTATTGGCGTTTCTTCAACGGCTTTGCGGACTCGCTCTGCCACTTTTTCGGCACTAACCAGCGGAATATTCGGCAATAGTATGGCAAATTCTTCGCCGCCCCAGCGGTAGACCATGTCCAGGTCGCGTATTTTTAACTTGCCTGCTACGGTTATTAAACATTTATCGCCGCTTATATGCCCGTAAGTATCGTTGTATGTCTTAAATTTATCTATATCCAGCATTATTAAACTTATGCAGTGTCCGTTATCCATCGCATTTTCCCATTCTTTGGCAAAAGTTAAGTTAAATGCTTGGCGGTTATAAATGCCCGTAAGAGCATCGTATAAAGTGGATTGTTCGATAAAGCGCATTTGGTCGATTAGTTTGATGTGCAAGCCCACGCGCAGCCGCACAACTTCGTCCACAAACGGCTTGGTAATGTAATCCACCGCACCTAATGATAGCCCTTTTACTTCATTTTCAATATCTGTCATGGACGTTGTAAAAATTATGGGTATAGAGCTGGTTTTTTCGGAGCGTTTAAGCACTTCTAGCACTTCAAAGCCAGAAAGCCCGTCCATTAAAATATCCAGTAAAATTAAATCTACATTGTGCCTATTGGCAAGGTCTAAGCCCTTTTCGCCGTTTAACGCTACTTTTATATCGTAAATGGGCGATAAAATTTGGCTTAAAATGCGTATTTGCATGGGTGTGTCGTCAATAATCAAGATGGTTTTTTTTAGTGTTTCTGTTCTCAAAATTGTACCTCCTCGGTTTTTGCTCACAGCTTTTAGTTTTCAGCTTTCAAGGTCGCCAAAGTTTCCAAAGCTGCATCAAAATCGTAATCTTGAATTTGGTTTATTAAATTTTTTGCGGTTGGCAAGCCTCTAAGTTTTTCTGCTACGGTTAGCGAATCAACGTTGCCGTCTTTTAGCAGCGGCTCTAGTTCGGCTAAAATTTCGGCGAGGTCAAAGTCGTCTGGCAAAGGTGCGTAAACTAGCGGTTCTTCCTGTGGAATTGTCGCCAAAACTTGCAATAATTGTTGTTCCATTTCGTTTGTAAGGCGTGTTGTTTGCTCGTTGTGATGCCCCTGTTCAAATAATAGTTCAAGTTTTGCGGCGGTATCGGCAAGGGGGTTTTCGCCTATTGTTCGGGCAAGCCCTTTTAGCGTGTGTGCGTATCGGCGGCACGAAACCGTATCTTCTGCTTTTAGTGCGGCTCTTATGTCGGCTATGATATTTTTTTGACTACGGGCAAATTCTTTGCGTAAACTTTTGGCAAAAGCGTTTTCGGGATCTTTTAGGTTGTCGCCAGAAAAAAAGTTCCACATATCGTCGGCGGTCGTTGTTTCTGGTGTTGCTTGGTTAGCGGCATCGATTACGTGCTGCGGCTGTTTATCTCGGATATACTTTATTAAAATTGTGTTCAAATGCGATGTATCTATCGGTTTTGAAATAAAGCCGTCAAAGCCGTTTTCCAGGAAAAACTCCGATTGTCCAATTAATGCGTTAGCGGTCAACGCAATAATCGGGTGATAGTAGCCCTCTGCACGGATATATCTTAACGTTTCCACGCCGTCCATGCTGGGCATCATTTGGTCTAAAAAGATAATATCGTAAACGTTGCCCTCGCGAACCAGATCAATCGCCTTGTAGCCGCTATCGCAGGTTTCGATGTTTAAGCCGTAAAACGATAGTAGCCCGTTGGCGACAAACAAGTTGGTTTCAACGTCGTCTACAACAAGCACCTTGCCATAGGGCATTTTATCGGGCTTAAAGGGCATACGTTTGGCGGAAAAACGGTTAGATAATTTGAAAGTTTTAAGGTTTTCAATCATTTCTGTACCCAAACCCTCGTTAGTTAAGTGTTTTTGCGGGATTTTTAGGTAAAAGTTAGTGCCAACGCCAACTGTGCTGTCAACCTCTATTGTAGCACCCATTAGCCCCACCAAATTATACACAATGTGCATACCTAGCCCAATGCCCTCAATGTGATGATGCCGTTCCTCGTTAAAGCGGACAAATTCGTGGAACAGTAACTTTAGTTCTTCGTCAGACATACCGCAGCCCGTGTCGGAAACATCAAAACAGAGGAAGAATTTTTTGTCGTCTTCCTGCGTAAAAACTCTCAGCACAACAGAGCCTTCATCGGTGTATTTGAAAGCATTTGACAGCAGGTTATTCATAATTTGCTTGATACGCAACGCATCGCCGCCGATTATTTTGGGCAGATTTTCGGCTATATCTATGTCAAACACAATTTTTTTGCTACCCAAACGGAATATATTAAGCTGGATAATATCGTTTATAAGGCTTGCCGTGTCGTATTCTTCGGTTAAAATATCCATTTTTTCCTCTTCTATTTTGGATAGATCCAAAATATCATTGATAATGCCCAGCAAAGTTTGCGAAGAGTTATAAATTTTGGCAAAAGCCTCTTCGACGGCGAGGGGTAAATCGGGATTTTGCAGCTGTATTTCCGAGATGCCCAAAACGGCACTGATTGGCGTGCGTATTTCGTGGCTCATTCTTGCCAAAAATCGGCTTTTCGCTTTAGAACTGCCCTCGGCACTGGCGGAACGTTCCATTTCTTCTAGCATTTTGTGAAAATCGCGCATATCGGTGCAGTATGTAAAAATGACGGTTTTTCCCATTAAGTTGCCTTTGTAGCAAGTTATAACGGACGGAATTTGGTTGCCGTCAATATCTTGGTGCATCCAGTCAAATTTTAGGTAGCCTTTTCGGTTGGCCTCTTCCATAAGCTGGCGGGCTTTTTGCGTTGACGGCGAGCCATCTGGCTGAAACGTGGGCGAAAATATTGGAAACTTTTGCAAATATTCCTCTTTGCTGGTAATTTTGTAGCGGCGCAGGGCCTCTTCGTTGCAGTCAAACAGTTCCAAATTTTCGTTCCAAAAAGAAATTACGGACGGCACGGTATCCATCATAAATTTTACATAGGAATAATATTCTTGTTCCGCTTTGGCGGCGGAGGCTTGTATGACGGATTTTGACAGGTTATTTATTGCAATGCTTGCTTTTCGGTAATCGCCCTCAAAAGCACTTTCGTCTAGCCGTGCCGAAAAGTTGCCCTCGTTTATTTCGTTGGAAGTATATGTAATTTGCCGCACAAAATCACGAAAGTTGTAAATAACTTCTAGTAAAACGCTGGTTAGGCGGCCTATTTCATCGCTACCCTCTGGGTTTATATTAACGTCAAAATAGCCTTGTTTCATTGCATCGGCGCTTATTTCTAGTGCTAATATTCGTTTTTTTATGTTGCTAGAAAGCAGCCAAGCGGCGATTGCCGCAATGGCGACAATAGCGACAAGTGCCGCCAAGTTAAACCGAAAGTAAGCATCTTGTTGCCGATAAATTTCGTTGCCGATGCTGTCTATAACGTCCAGATTATGCTCGCGCAGCATACCGATAATGCCCGTAACTCTGCTACCAAAAACGGTTAGCACATCGGAAAAATACAGCACTTCGCCAAAGGCAACGGGCGGGCTGGGTCTTACGTAATAACTTTGAATATCGCCGATAATATCTAGCACTTCCAGCATATTCGTGCTGGCAAGTTCCTGCATATCAAAGCCGACAATTTCATTAACCATAAAATCGGAACTTAATATTTGCAGGTATTCTTCGGCTAGATGCTGCAATTCGCTTATAATTCGGGTTATTTCGTTTTGCGTAAAATGGATTTCGTCTAGCGGGGCATTTGTCAACCATTCTCTATTGTTAAAAGTTAGCCGTATTAGGTTGGTCAGCCCGCTAAAATCCCGCTGAAACTGGGTAAGTATCCTATTGCGCGACATTGTGTAACTTGATAAATATCCGTGTCTATCCCGTATTTGTGCAGTAAAATAGATGCTGTATATTAGTATAGCTATAAACACAACAATAATCAGCAAAAACGACAATATAATTTTATTCACAAGCGATAAACTAGATATATATTTCACAATGATATTCTCCTATCCTATTTTTATCCTATTCCTATCACAACAAAAAATTTATTTACATTAAATCACATTAAACAGCAACAACAAAAACCAAACAACGGGTATAGCGATAATAAGGGCAACTAGTGCAACTGTAGCAACAGCCTCGTTTGCCGAACCTGTAACAACACGGGCAAAGCGGATATTTTTGGTAGTTAGCGGAAACAAAATTGGGCAACCGTGTTTAGTAAGGCAATCGGCGATAATATGCGAAACATAGCCCGCAACAGAGCCATACAGCAAAATTAGCAACAGCGGCTGAGATACAAAACTGGCTAAAAACAGTAAACCAGCGGGCATAATAAAAGTGTGCATAATGCCACGATGTTTTACGGTAAAATTAATTAACCGTTTGCCCGTTTTGGTTTTATTTATCAAAAAAATTAGTACCACAGGCAAAATAGCAGAAAGCGTTAAAACTGCGAAGAGTATGTAATTGGCTAAATACCAGCCATAATAGCTCGCCGCCGCCAATAGTGCCAAAAAGCAAGCAACAGCAACAAATTTTGTCGTTTTTTTGCGAATCCTGCCAATTTTGGAATTATTATGGTCAATATCGGGCAACATTGCAAACAGCGGAGCGGTAAACATTGCCAAAGCGTATTCTGGCGCGGAATTTGTTACGCCGTATATTGTAAAAGCTAACCCTGTTGCTATTCCTATAGTGCTATGCGATTTGCCTGTCATTATGCTATCCTTTCGTTATTATACCCTCAAAACTGTGGGGCATTGCCTTTGACCCGCATTTTGTTATTAGGTTTGACGTAGTATGTTTTATTTTGCAGAAATTTACGTTTTCACTAACTATAACACAAGTTGGTTTTTTTTGCAAATAAAACGCAAAATAAAACGCAAAATAAAAAGCAAAATAAAAAGCTAATTTTATTTTGCGTTTTTGCAAAAAGTGGGCGACCGAGACGGCACTGTTATTCACTTAAACGATTTATAGGGGGGACGGGCGACCGTTTTGCCCCCAACCAATGGGGGCGTTGGTGTTGGGGGTTTTACAACGGGCGACCGACCTCGGTCGCCCGTCTGCCCCAACCGTCGCCCGTCTGCCCGTTCCGATATTAGTGTTTTTTCACCTCGTCATTCCACCCCTAAACCCCATCTTCGCCATCAGAACCACCAGTATTCCCCAAAATCTTCTGTGTAGTTTCGTGAATAACAGAAATACTCTCATACGAATCCTTAACTTTTTCGGTTATTTCAGATACCGTATGGTTTATAGCATCAACGGCACTATTGGTTTTAACAGAGGCCTCTCGTGTGTCCGTTGCTGATTTTTTTGAGTTTTCGGCAAGGCGGCGTATTTCTTCTGCCACCACGCCAAAAGCCCTGCCATGCTCGCCTGCCCTTGCGGCTTCGATGGACGCATTTATGGAAATCATGTTAATTTGGAACGCAATCGCCTCGATGTTTGTAATCATGCGATTATAGGCGGCTATTGCAGAGGTTATATCTGTCATATTGCCCTCTATTTCTGTGGTAAGCGTCTTGATTTCTTCGGTAGTTGAAAGCACTTGGTCAAAATTTTTCAAGCCATCGCTTAGCTCCCTATGTTCGAGTTTTACGTCTTTATGTACTTTTTCTATGCAGTTGAACGGCGTGTTGATTTTTTTTGCAATGGCTCTTGCCATTTCTGCACACTTATCATAGCCGCAAGCACCGCAGTCAAACATCTTATCTTCATCGGTATACTTTCCAAGAGAATCCATAGCTGCATCGATGTCTTTTTGCGATACAGATATTGGTTTTACAGGAGTTGTTACATACCGTCTAATGTAATCGTCTATGCGTAGCGTTTTGTCAAACTTTTCAAACAATTCGTCCAGATACGCTTTTTTGTCCTCGCTGTTAAAGCCTTGCCGCACTTCGTCCATTGTGGCGTTAATGTCAAATAGGCTTATATGCTCGTTTGTGCAGCCCGTCCCGACATTACAGCCCTCGGCACAGCTTAAAACATCAAAAACAACAGGCAATCTATGCGGCGGTTGCTCCATGTATTCGTCCAACGCCTTGTAAACTACGTTCTCGCCCTCGGCTTTATCTATGCGGATAGATTTTCCAAGGTAATGCTCAATATTTTCTTTTAAGCCGCCAGGTGCAGGAAACAAGCCGCCCAAGCCCGATTTATAATTATCAAAGCTACCCTCATTTTGCGGAAGAGTTATGTTATTTTCTGCGATATAACGGCTAAGTTCGCTAAATGTAACATTATAGTCAACGCCCTCTGTTTTTTTGAACTCTGTTGATTTTGCGACGCAAGGAGACAGAGCCGCAATTTTCGTTTTGATATTTTCGTGTTTTCGCATATATATTGCGGTGCAGAGCATGGGCGAATGAATAGGAGACAAATATTTCACAAGTTCGCTTTTGTGCATTAGTATGTAATTGACTATTGCGGGACACGGCTGGGTTATAATGGGGGACATTCTATGTTTTTGCAAGTGCCGTATTTGTGCCCATATGCAAATATCTGCACCCAAAGATACATCAAAAACCTTGCCAACGCCCAAGTTTCTAAGCCAAGCGATAATTTGTCTCCATTTGGCAAAGTTGGTTCTTATGGCGGGGGCAACAATGACAGATATAGGAACGCCGTTTTTGAGGTCGTCAAAAAAAGATTTGCTATCATCTGTGTAGCCTCTTGCTCCATGGTGGCACGATGTAATGCAGACACCACAAGATATACATTTGTGATCGTCCACAAAAACGTTAATACGTTCGTTTTCATATGAGGTTACATTAGCCTCATCAATCGGACAGTTCTTTACGCAATGATTGCAACCCACGCATTTTTCTGATTTATGGGAAATAATATTGTTCATTTTGTCATAGCCCCTTAAATTGTTTAGATTTTTCTTCTTATTTACGGGAAGATTCTAATAAACGGTCAAGTAATTCTGTTCCAGAATCGTAGCCCTCAATAAAAAACACTTATTTTTTTATCCATTATTTTTTTATTCATTATTTTCGCCACCTTTGTATATCCAATTCAATATATCATTTTATTTGGGCGGTGTCAAATTTTTTTAGGAGATAAAATTAACTGGTAATAATAACAGAATTTTACACGCACTTTGATTTTTTGTTTGTGCAATTTGCACAAAAACTGTTGATGACCTAGCCTATCAACTTAAAAATACGAGACATTTAGATATTAACAAAAAATTAAAAAAATTAAAAAAAAGTTAAAAAAGAAAAAAAATAGCTTTACAAAATAATTTTGTTGTGATATAATTGTTTTTGTAAAAAAGTGAACCTTTTTTACTACTATAACGGCGGTCTTGCTTACAAATTAGGCAGATTGTTAGTGTTAATTTAGGAGGTCTATAATGATCAAAGTTGGAATTAACGGATTCGGCCGTATTGGCCGACTGGCGCTTCGCTATGCAATGGAGCGCAATGATGTACAAGTAGTATCTATCAACGATCCTTTTACCGATTTAGCTTACATGGAGTATATGTTACGCTACGATACAGTACACGGACGTTTTAAGGGTACTATCTCGAAAGATGGCGGTAAATTGGTAGTAAACGGCAAACCAATTACTGTTCATGCTGAAAGAGACCCAGCAGCAGTACCTTGGGGTACAGACGGAGCAGATTACATCTTAGAATGTACAGGAATCTTCCTAACCCAAGAAAAAGCACAAGCCTACTTAAAAGGCGGTGCAAAAAAAGTTGTATTTAGCGCACCCGCAAAAGACAACGATACACCAACATTTGTTATGGGCGTAAACCACAAAGAGTACAAAAGCAGCATGAACATCGTTTCTAACGCATCTTGTACTACAAACTGCTTAGCACCGCTCGCCAAAGTTATCCACGATAAATACGGCATCGTTGAAGGCCTTATGAGCACAATTCACGCTACAACAGCCACACAAAACACAGTTGACGGGCCTTCTGGCAAAGACTGGCGCGGCGGACGTGCGGCAGCAGCTAACATCATTCCATCTTCTACTGGCGCTGCAAAAGCCGTTGGTTTGGTTATCCCTTCCCTTAAAGGAAAATTAACTGGTATGGCATTTAGAGTACCAACTGTAAACGTTTCGGTTGTTGACTTAACCGTGCGTTTGGAAAAAGGCGCAAGCTACGACGAAATTAAAGCTACCGTTAAAGCGGCATCTGAGGGCGACCTTAAAGGAATTTTAGGTTACACCGAAGATAAAGTAGTTTCTAGCGATTTTGTCGGCGAATACTGCACTTCCGTTTTTGATGCAGATGCTGGCATTGCCATAAGCCCTAACTTTGTTAAGTTAGTAACTTGGTACGATAACGAATGGGGTTACTCCTGCAAATTAGTAGACTTAGCCCTACATATGGATACTGTAAAATAGTTGAAATAAACAGATAGACCAAGGGCGATTTTTTGAAAATTGCCCTTGGTTTTTTTTGGGAATGTACGTGTTTTGTAGCAGACGGTCGCCCGACCCGCCGTAAACTAACCAACAAACGAAAGCAACCTAGTCTGCCTGTCGGCAGACAGGAAGTATGAAGTGTAGTCCATATGCTGGAAGTTCGTAAAATGCCCATGGTAAGAATGACGATAAAAAAATCTGACGAATTTGCGAACGTAAAGTCCTAAATACTTGATACGTAGAAATGCGTATCTCCGCCCAACAAAAAACCGCCACTCCCTTGTTGTAGGGGCAACCGTCCCCTGCCCGTTCGGCAGGGGACGGTTGCCCCTACAACAAGGGAGTGGGCATTTGGCAAAAATACATTCACAAACATCTTGTAGCTGCGTAACTCGTGGTTAAGTTGAATGGATATTATTCAACATTTTCAAGTTCCGTTAGTTTCAACTTTGCCGATATTTTCGGGTAAAATTTAATCAACAAAACAAACACGGCTATTCCAAGCAAAGATAAAATAAAGCCTACTCTAATTCCAGGAGTTCGATATCGCAATTCTATTTCGTGATGCCCTGCATCTAGTTCTAACGCCATAAATGCAATGTTTGCTTGCAATAATTCGGCAGGTTGTCCGTTTACGTAAGCCCGCCAGCCCGCAGAATATGGAATACTTAGGAATAAATATCGGCTATCTGGCAGAGTAATTTCGCCAGTAATGCGATTGGTTAGCCCTGGCAAACCACGCTCATGGAGGTTTAGGTTGGTTAAAGTGTGCTCACGTAGGGCGGCTGTTTGAGCGGCGAAGTTGTGCATTGGTAGGGCTAATATTTCTATGTTGTCTAGGGTAAAATTGCCAGCGTTTTCAAATGTTATTGTAACGCTGTTTGTTACTCCTTCAGAAAAGCCCAAATTAGTTGTGTGGTTGTTATTTTGGTTTGCATAGTGAAATTGTGAGTTTTCAAAAACAACGCCTCTTCTTATATTGCCTAAAGAACTTTCGAATAGTACGTTAGTTCCTCCCAGTCTGTTACGTGGCGTAAAATTGGTAAAACGCACATACACTTCGCTATAAGTTACATCGTCAAACGTTAATGTTATGCTGCTATTGTTGCTTGCAACGTTTAGTATACCATTTTGCCAAGTTACATTTTCGTATTCTGCAATTTCAAAAGGGATATTATTAACTGTGATATTTGTTGTTCCCGTAGTATTTCTTTCGTGCAAAACTATTGCTTGCAACATAGTTTCCTGCATCTGTACGGGATTTAGCATTGTAAAATCTTCGAAGCTTACTACATTTTGGTAGGTAAATCCAAAAGGCAAAAAATGTTGGTTCTTAAACACATTAAAATGATCCAAATGTTCGGGGTTTTCAAAACCGTAAGGAATCCGCACCCAACGTGAGTTTGGCGAGAGAGTTGTTGCAAAATAATCTACAGATGTAATGGCGTTTATAGTGCTTTGTGCACCCCAAGTGTTTATGAAAAAAGAAAGCTGCGTATAAAAACTTTCCAGATAATTCAAAAATTCTAAAACATTAGGGTTTGTAATGCTAAGGTTGGAAGTCATTCCAAAAAAATCTCTAACTAAAGGTGTGTTCCCTTGAGCTCCTTGTACATCTATGCGAAAAAATCTGTCTTGATTAAGCAAATAATCTGGCATTGGAACGTGCAACTCTGTAGTCGTGCCACTTCTCATAAATTGATTTGCATAATGTCCAAGCCCATCTTGAAACCAAAGGTACGCATTTATCGCCAAGTTTGCACATATAACCGCCACTAATAATAGCTTTTTATACTCAAATTTGACCGATTTCTTCCAAATTTGAATTTGTGGAGCAGGTACAAAAGTTAAAATTGCCAAAATTACCGCCAGCATCACAATGGGAGCAAAAAAGTATACGTTGCGAAAACGCTCAACAAAAATAGCATTATAAGCGTAAAAAGCCAAAATAACAAAAATGCTTACATTAAACATTCTGTCCTTTAAGCGATAAATATACGGCAACGACATTGTTATAACAAACGAGAATATAAAAGCAAGTATAAACGACCACCTATTACTGCTGTAAACAAAGCCATTCATAACAAGATTGCCAAAAGGCACTAACCGCATAATCGCCAAAAGCACAACCAAAACTAGCCAATGTATGCGGTCTTTTTTGGTATCTTTATTGCCGTCAAAAATTAGCCACAATATTGCAATAATAACAATCGCAGGAAATAATAATATACTAGTAGCAAGCCCTCCCGCAAGGTTCATAAAAAAATTTATGTAGTGATCTATATTTGTAGACGGGATAAAATGCTCACTTCTTAGGTTAAATTGCCCACGACTGCCATCTAGCATAAATAAAACAGCTGGCAAAAAGGTAATTGCCGCCATAACTATTCCCCAAATTGTGTATACAGCAGAAATACCCGCTCTACCAAATAAATTTTTTATATAATTTTGAGGATATAGCTGGTGTATTCGGATAATTGCGTAAGGCATAAAAAACATCAAAATCATATATAAAAAGTAAAAGCCTGATAAAGCCATTAGAAACGTGCTTATTATAAGCAAATAAGGCTTTTTTCCAGTAATTGTGCGTTCTAAGCCCTCTATCATCAAAGGCAGATACAACAAAGGATACGTGAACATATTTGTGTGCCTTGGCAACCAAAAGAAAACCCAGCCATTAAATGTATAAGCTAATGCACCTATAATGGCGGCGTAGCCTTTTTGTTTCATATACAAAGCAAAATGAATAAAAGTTACGCCCGATAGATATAACATTCCGACCGTAAAAAAGTTCATAAATTGCTCTGTATAGCGGGCTGGAACAAAGGTTGTTAAAAGATGTACTACACCTGTGTTTATTATAAAAATATTACTTAATACATCTGCACCAAAGCCTAGCCTAAAGTCAAACAATGCAATGTTAAAATCGCCTTGCATGGCATTTCTTATAATTTCTCTAAAAAACCTGCCTGTAGAGTGCACATCTGGATACCATGTCCAAACACCGTCATTACGCCATATGAATGTTCTATCATTTTGCCAAAACGGGCTATATCCAACTGCGAAAATTGCCGCAAACAGGATAGTGTACAGAAAATACACGTTACCAGTTGCTTTAACTGCAATATTTTTGATTTTAGCTAAATTCATTGTTAAATCCTCCGTTACATTCTATTATATAGCAATTTTTCAACTGCTGATTGGCTTTACTAAATTTTTAAGATGAACAAAGCAAGCCTTTTAATTACAGTAATTCCGCCATTCTCGCAAACAAAGTTTCTTCGCTAAAATTTTCCCAACTGGCAACCGCAATATTCGGCAAAATCCGCTCTTTTTCCCTAGCGAAAATTTTGGCGGCGTTTTTCTTGAACAGCCCAAACTTATAATACATCTTCAAAGCAAAACTTTCCCAAACCCCCAGCGGACTGTCCATATTTGCCACAACGCACGGCTTGCCGCTCTCCAGAAAACTTTGTATCAACATATTGGAATAAACCGAAAACCTCGTTTCTGCAATAACCAACAGCACTTGCGGCGTGTTTTCTAGCTTTTCTGTGATGCTGTCAAATTCTTCTTTGGTTGCAATGTTTGGCACAAAAACAACGTTGAATTTTTTGCTTTCGTTTGCGGAAAACTCTATTAAATCGCCGTTTTGTAGCGGTTGCTGTTCTAGCCATGTTTGGTTGACATATTTTGCCGATAATGCACTGTCATATTTGCAATATTGTTCCTGAAATTGCCTGTATTCCGCCGTTATTTTAAAATTGCCGCTGCCGTTCATGTGCTGGATAAGGTCATCTATCTCGTAAATTTTCGTAAACGGGACATCTTCCACATTCATATACATTCCCCTATGTGCTTGATATTCCTTTGCATCAAACACAAACAGGATAATCTCTTTGCCAGTCGCCGCAAAATCAAAAAATACGCTGGAATAATCCGTTATCAAGCAATCGGCAACGTTCAAAAATTCGTAAACCTCAATATTATTGGGAAACGGCAATACATTTTTATACATTCCAACTCGCTGCTTGGAATCGTGAGAGTGCATTTTTAGGTAAATTACTATATCCTCGTTTAGTTCCTCGGAAAGGCGTTTTGTATATTCTTGCATTTTGGCTATAAACTGCGGAGATTCCTCGTCCCAGGTTGCGCCGCGCCACGTTGGCATATACACGTAAACTTTTTTGTTTTGCAGATTGTATTGCTGGCGGATTGCAAATGCGATTGTTTCGTTGCCCAAAAATACGCTGTTTCTGGGATAACCCGTTAGCAAAACATTTTTGCTGTACAGGTTGTCCAAAAAATAGCCCGCCATAATTTTTTGCTTTGTATATTTATTCGGAAACAAAAGATAATCCGCAAGCATAAAATGCGATTCGTTTCGTGCTAAATCCCGCAAAGCCTTTACGGAGTGTGCTCCTAGATATTTTATCGGCGTGCCGTGCCACGTGTTTAGCACAATTTGCCCATCCCGTTTTATAAAATAATCCAAAAATTTTGTATCTGTTGCCAAATATTTGAACGTTGCCAATGCAGCGGCGTATTCTGCGGAGTGCAACCGCACCATTGTTACTTTTATTCCATATTTTTGGAAGATTTCCGCATCGTAGGCGGGCTGTTGCGATACAACGTAAATTGCATATTTATTCATTTTTGCGACATCTTTTATAAGGTAAAACATATTGCCAGACATTTGCCCACCGCTACTTGGCGAAAATAATATGCTGTTCTCCTGCAACGGAGCGGAAACCCGCTTATTTAGGTATGTTTCGAGGATATTCTTTTTGTATCGCAAGCGGTTTCTGTAGCGTTTTATGTTGCCCAGTTTTTGCCGCATAAATCTAACAAAATTTTTGGGAGATAGCAAATAATACGACAAAAAAACCACAAATTTTGGTATGCAAATTCGCATTTTTAGCAGTTTTTTGGAGGTTAAATAAAAATTCATTTTGTATTTTCTTGGACGGTTTCTTGTGCCGTAACGCCGCAGCGGCTCTTTCCAGCGGTTGCCGAAAGCGGTTTGCATTGCCGCAAAAGAATCATCCACCATTTTCAGCGCCAACCGCAGTTCGGCGGCGTTTTGCACCTTAAACGCATCAAATAATTTTCGGCGATAATATCCTATATAAATCCAAATAATTTGCGTTTGAAAAAGGTTGAAATAGCCCAGTTTTTTGTATAATTCGGCGGCTTTTCTGCCAAAAATTGGGATACTTAGCACAACCTCGTTGAATGTGCCTGTTGCCGAGCCAAGCCGCCTAACTCGGTAGATGTACAGCGATTCTTGCACTTGGTAAATTTTATTGGCGAACAGTGAAAAATGCAGGTTAAACATTCCGTCTTCGCAATAAAATAGTTCTTCGTCAAATTCTAACGAGATTTCCCGCACAATTTGCGTTTTGTAGAGTTTGTTCCACACGAAAACGTTTGTATCGATTAAGGCTTGCCGCCGCTCAAAAATATTGGTAATTGGCGGTTCTTCTTTGCCGAATTTTAGCTGAAAAGTGCCTCCGTCTTTTTTGTCTTGTTTTGCCCGCTCTACAAGGCTGATGTAGCCGCAACATACCAAATCGGCGGCGTTTTCCTCTGCGGCGTTGTAGAGTTTTTCGTACATTGTTGGTACAACTTCGTCATCGCTATCCACAAAGCCGATATATTTTCCTTTAACGTGCCGCAATCCCTCGTTTCTTGTTGCCGAAAGCCCTTGTATTTTCTGGCTTAGCGGGATTATTTTTGCGGGATATTTTGCGGCGTATTCTTCTATTATTTCGGCTGTGTCGTCCTCGGAGTTATTGTTTATCACTAAAATTTCTATCTCCTGCAATGTTTGCATTAGCAGACTGTCCAGGCAATCCCGCAAATATAGCCCTACGTTGTATGCTGGTACTATTATGCTTACTTTTATGTTATCCATTTTCAAAAATCCTCCTGTAGTTTAGTTATTTTGCCGCTGGAATCGGTTATTTGCAGTTCTCGGCATTCAATCAAAAATTCGCTAGTTGTGCTTAGCACAAACGCCGTTGCGGCAAATCTGCCAATTCCCCTAATAATGACTTTGCACATGGACATAAGTTGCATATCTTTGTAGCTGTCAAAATGGCGATTCCAGTCAACGTAAGTCAAATTTTCGCCAAAAGTTTGAAAAGCAAATTGTTCGGCGTGTTTTTTCGTCCAGTCCATATCGTCGGAAAACACTAGCAAGTGCTTGTTTTTGAACTTTGTAAAATATTCGTGATTATGCAATAGGTCAATTCCGATTTTGTAATCCAATGAATCTTTGCTTTTGGAATAGTGTGAGCCTATCATGTGGTCGCCGCGCCGCAAGTGGATAGCTATTAAATCGTGAGATTTAGCTAGTTGGGCGATTTTGTGGTTATTTGTGTCGGTTGCGGACATTGTTGGATATTCCGTGCGCCCCTCAAATGTTTTGCGTGATGTTCCCGCAGGCAAAGCTGAGATTATCAGGGGCTTTTGTGGGATTTTATTTATTGTCAAGTTGTTGCATTGCTCCAAGTTTAGACAGCAAATTACAATAAATTCTGGATTAAGATTAAGCCGCTCAAAAATTGGCGGATACCTGCGTTTTTGTACAAATCTAAGGTCGTAAAAAACCACTGAATATAGTTCTTGCAAGCCCAAATAAAAAAGTTTTTCGGCAGCGGATATTATGAAAATTGCGGGCTGTTTGTGGAACATTCGAAAATTAACAATCCGCCACCGCAACCGCCTAGAAAACATTTTGCTAAATCTTCTTGAATTTATAGGAGCACTCATAATTTTATCCGCCTGAAAACTCTCAAAAACAGGATAATCGTCAAACATAAAATCGTTTATGTACAGTTCCAAATTATTTTTTTCGCAAATATTTAATGCGTTGCACAAGCCAGTTAGCTGGTCAATCAGCCCATTGAAAGTCGTGAAAACCCGAGTATTTTCGGCAAACAAAAACGCCGCATCAACTTTCGGCAAATAATCCGCAAACGCTGGCAAATGTTGATTTTTCAGGGAAACAATATAATTTTCGTTATCCAAAATATCCGCATAATCCAGAAAATACAAGGAATTTTCAAATTCGCCCATATTTGCAAACTGCAAAATAAACGGCTCGGAAGATTTACGTCTACCACGCTCAAAGTAGGTTTCCCACGATTCCAACGCAGAATGTATCTGCCGAACGCCGCAAATATAGCCGTTTTCAACAAATTGCTTATAATCCCATTTTGGCTTGGGAAGATTGTCAAAAATGAACAATCCATTTTCCGAAAATTCCAAAAAATGGTGGTTGCTCAGCGGAATAAGAACTTTTTTTGAGTATGTTATATTGTGCAAATTTATGCTGTTATACTGATAATTGTGCAATGTTTCGAGGTTCTTGTGAAACAGCGTTTTTGTGTGGTTGGGCGTGTTTATGGTTTTTGCCAATGTTGGAATTGTCTCTATTAGCACATTCAGCAGATTTGCGGCTTCGGCAATCTCGGTTTCGGTGGAGTTTTCGCCCTTTATAACGTTGGGAAGTTCCACATCGTGCAACCAAAACAACGCCAAAATGTCGTCATAGCCCAAAAAAGTTTTTTGGGAAGTTAGCATTTTGCTGATAATTTGGGCATCTTTGCCGCCGTTTGCTATGTAGTCGGAAAATTGCCCAGCCGCCGAATTTGTCGCAACGCCAGTATAATTGCCCTCTATCAGCGAAATTGTGTCCCGCTCGAGAGCCACTTTCA
>JGI24700J35501_10930583_pt1 | contig 16187 bp, 15 predicted proteins | sample TergutTh196P1_FD_35501 | JGI IMG/M metagenome (IMG submission 35501)
GGGTCTGGGGGCGCGCCCCCAGCGGGGTCAAGGGGCAGAGCCCCTTGCGGGTCTGGGCAGAGCCCAGCGGGGTGTGGGGCAGAGCCCCACGGTCTTAGAAAAAAGGAGATGAAAAGATGTTTAAAAGGATTTTTGCTGTTTTGATGTCCGTGATGTTGGTTGTGGGTGCGTTGCCAGTGCAGGCAAGCGTTACAGCTAGAACGGTAACGATTTTCAATACATCAGGTACGGCTTCTGTAATCCGAGGAGTTGGAATGCCGAGAATGTCCGCACGGTCAGGACTGTCTATAAGCGATGGATTTACCCTTACCACGGGTGCAAATGGAGTTATACGTTTGCGTTTGGATAGGGATTCCATTATGCTGATGGATCAGTCCTCTACTGTAGTTACTGAAATTACTAATAACCTCATCGGACTTACAGTAACGAGAGGTAACTCGCTAGTAAATGTTACCGAGCAATCGGAAGGGCATAGCGTAGTGTCTCGTATAGGTACTGTGTCCATGTCTGTACGTGGAACTATGTATGCTATAGGCTTTTATAATGGCAGAGCCTATATTGCAATGTTTTCAGGTTACGGCGACACGGAAGACGGTATGCTGATTGAAGAAGGCAAAATTTTAACCACTTGGCAGGTTAGAGACAATATTTTCATCGAAGTAGACGACATCGTACTGGAAAATTTGAGCACTTTTGCTCTTAGAGCAATAATTGATAATGCCGAATATCTTCTGGAGTCCAGCGGGTTTGTAGACCAAGATTTATTGGACGATGCAATGACTTTGCTTGATGATAGGCTTAGAGCGGATATTAGATTAAGAAACGTCTACCAGTACGGCTATTTGAATGTTATATCTCCTCCTCAATATGACGGCGGCAGTGGCGGCGGCAATAATGTCAATGGCGACGACAATGATGATAATGACAGCGGTAATGACAATAATAATGACTATGACTATGGCAACGGCGGCGGCGATGATAACGACGACAACAACGGCGGCGACTATGATAACGGCAACGGCGATAACGGCGATGATAATGGCGACGACGATGATGACAATGACAACGGCGACGACAATGACAACGGCGATGACGATGACGACTATGACAATGGCGGTAATAACAACAATAATAACGGTTATACCCCCATATCTTCGCCTGGTCATTTATCCAATATTACCCCAACAGGAAATTACAGACTTACGGAAGATTTAGATATAAACACGGGCGTACATGGCGGTTTTTTTGACGTAGGCGGTGCAGATGGCTTTCAAGGCACATTTGACGGGGGCGGTCATACCCTGACTATTAATGCAAATCATGCACTTTTTAACCGCATAGGCGAGCAGGGCGTTATTAAAAATTTAACGGTGCAAACCCCAAACAACGGTACTGGTACTATAAACAACTCAACTGACACTGTTTTCGGTGCAATTACAAACACTCTCGATGGCACTTTGGAGAATGTTGGATTTAGAGGAATTGTAAACGCTGGTAGCGGAACAACTTTGGGCGGGCTTGTTGGTATTATTAGCGATACTGGAAGCATTACCAACAGCTTTTTTGATGGAACGCTGTCAACACAAGGTTATTTTGGTAATACCGCACCTGTTGGTGGAATAGCGGGTCAAGGTGGCAGAATTTCTAACAGCCATTCTCATGGCAGTATAACACAGCGTAGTTCAGGTCCGGTTGGCGGAATTGTAGGTCTTGCGAATGGGCTTGTATACAATGTGTATTCTAATGCCGATGTAATAGCAGACAATACTGGTGTGAGTCTGGCAGGTGTAGGCGGGATTGTGGGTAATGCCGCAAGTGGGTCGTCTGTTCAATTTGCCTTCGCTACAGGAGAAATAGACAGTGCGGACTTGAGGAATACAGGTGGCGTTATTGGTTATATAGTACCCAACCAGGCTCAACATGGCCCTTTGATAGCTATGAACTCTGTAATAACGGGTGGTACTTCACAAGCTAATACTACTACTAGTAGAGTAGCAAGTGGCAATGACGATGTGCTAGCACCCAATGGAGCTGCTTTTGGCTTTGTAGGTATAAATATGAGTCCTGCCATGCCTGACCCACAGAGATATGGAGATGGAGCTACCGTTACGTCGCTAGATCTTGGAGATATGAGTCATGCTGTTTGGGCAAATTGGGATTTTACGAATAATTGGGAATGGAACGGCGTAGGACTTCCAACTTTACGGAATGTTGGCGGACAGACTACGATACCTATCCCTCAATCTTTTAACATTTTCTTCATGCCGATTTTAGAAGAGGTAGAATTTCCCGATATAGAACTGGACGACTTGCTACCGCTAACCCCTGAAATCGACTTCGATGAAGACGGCAACCCCATTCTTATCCACCCTGAAATCGATTTTGACGAAGAGGATGAAGAAGACACCGATATGAAAGAAGACGAGGAGAGAGATGAAGATACCGACATGAAAGAAGACGAGGAAGATTCAGACGAAAAATCGGACGAAGAGGACGGCGAAGGCGAAGAGGACAAAGATTATCCAGCCGAAGAAGACGATGAAGATAAAGACGACGAGGACGAAGATAAAGGCGACGATGAAGATGAAGACAAAGATTATCCAGCTGAAGAAGACGAAGAAGACAAAGACGAAGAAGACGATGAATTGCCAATAAAAGAGCCCGAAGACGAACCCGATGAGGTAGAAGATCCAACCGACCCCGACTTGACCGAGCCCGAGGAAGAGGTAAATTTATTCATAGAGGACGATTTTGACCTGTAAAAAAGCTATGTAGGGGCAGGCTATCCGTCTGCCCCAAGAGTTTATCCATCGAGGCTAATAAAATTGCAGACTAAAAACGCCATGGAGTGAAAAATGGAGAAAAAAGATGAAAAAGTTTACTGGCACGAGGCGTTTAGTGCGGGCTACGAGGCGGAATTTGATGAGGAACGCCAAAATCTAACATTTATAAACGAACATCCACTCGGCAAAGAAGCCCTCATAATGGACGTTTTGCTAATCAAGAAGAACCCCGCCGTTAAGATACACAAGAATATCGGCAGAATATTCAGGACGCACAATATAGCAGAATATAAATCCCCAACCGACACGCTAAACGTGCGAGATTATCAGAAAGTTATGGGCTATGCGTTTCTGTACGCATCATTCTCCGAGGTTGAGTTATCTGAAATTACGATAACCTTTGTAATTACCAGCTACCCGAGAGATTTGATAAAATATCTAAAAAACGAGCGACATTTGCAGATTAAGGAGCTTGAAAATGGCATATATTTTGCAGAGGGCGATGTTTTCCCCCTGCAGATTATAGAGAGCAAAAGCCTCTCCGCCGAAACCAACATATTTTTGAAGAATTTGCGGAGCGGGTTAAGTAAAGAAGATGTGTTAAGCACATTTGCAGAGGGCAGGAAAAAAGGCATACTTAATGCTAGAAATCCCTATTTTGATAGATTGATTAGGGCGAATCCAGCGGCGTTTAAGGAGGCGATTAGAATGGACGAAACATTGGAAAAGATTTTGCTTGAAGCGTTTGAGGAATCGGGTTTGTTGGCGAAGGCGATTAGAATGGACAAAACATTGGAAAAAAACCTGTTTGAAGCGTTCGAGGAATCGGGTTTGCTGGCGAAAAGAGATACAGAGCGCAACATGACAACAGCAAGAAAAATGTTATCACTGGGAGATGCTATCGAAAGCATAGCTGAAAGGCTAGATCTTCCCGTAGAGATGATAGAAAATCTACGTAATGCGTAGAAAATAACGAAGAAGGAGCATTTAAAATGACCCCACATATTGAGGCAAACACGAATGATTTCGCAAAAACCGTGCTAATGCCTGGCGACCCATTGCGGGCAAAATTTATAGCGGAAACCTTTTTGACCGATGCAAAAGAGGTAAACACCGTGCGTGGAATGTTAGGATATACAGGAAAATACAAGGAAAAGCCGATTTCCGTCATGGGGAGCGGCATGGGAATGCCGTCTATCGGCATATATTCGTATGAACTTTATACCGTCTACGATGTGGATAATATCATACGAGTGGGGACTGCTGGCGGTATTCGCAAAGATCTCAACGTGGGCGACATAGTGGTTGGAATGGGAGCTTGCACCAATAGCAATTTTGCCTATAATTACAAATTACCTGGTATATTTGCACCGACCGCCGATTATGGGCTGCTAACCAAGATACAAAAAGCTGCCGATGCCCTAAAATACAACCTAATCGTGGGCAATATCCTTTCGTCCGATGTTTTTTATGTGGACGATGGCAAGGATTTTGAAAAATGGCTAAAAATGGGCGTTTTAGCAGTGGAGATGGAGGCTGCCTCGCTGTACATGAATGCCGCTAGACTTGGAAAAGCCGCTATCGCTATCTGCTCCATATCCGACACCATCTTTACAGAACAAAGCGTGTCCGCCGAATTACGCCGCACCTCTTTCACAAAGATGATGGAAATAGCCCTAGAAACCGTGTTATTTTAAATCCTTGTGGCTGAAATATAAAACCAAGCAAAAATTCAAAAAATGTGCAGTCCAGGGCGTACCCTGGTTAGAAAAAGAGAGGAATTTTGGAATGAAGACAGTCGAAGAACGCTTTTTGGAATTGATACAATATGATACACAGGCCGATGAAAATTCAAAATCATATCCGTCAACGGAGAGTCAGCCGAAATATGCACAAGTGCTGGCGGGAATGTGCCGAGAAATAGGGCTTGAAGATGTGGAAGTGGATAAATACGGTTATGTAACCGCCACTTTGCCCGCCAATACTGATTGTGATATTGTAATAGGATTTTTGGCACATATGGATACCTCGCCAGATGCACCTGGGAGTCCGATGAACGCCCGTGTGGTTAAAGCGTATGACGGCGGCGATATTGTTTTGAACGATAGAGTCATACTTTCGCCCAAGGAATTTGCACATATTAACAACTACAGGGGACAGGATTTGATTGTAACGGACGGCAATACCCTGCTGGGAGCGGACGATAAGGCTGGAATCGCCGAAATTCTCGCAGCTATGGAATTTTTGTTAGCAAATCCGAATATCCTGCATGGAAAAATACGCATTGCCTTTACGCCAGATGAGGAAATAGGGCGGGGTGTTGACTATTTTGATGTGAAAAATTTCGGGGCAGATTTTGCGTATACGATAGACGGTGGCGAGATAGGGGAATTGGAGTACGAAAATTTTAATGCCGCATCCGTTGTATTTAATATTTTAGGGAAGAGTGTACATCCTGGGACGGCAAAGGGTGTGATGATAAACGCCGCATTGGTGGCAAGCGAAATAATCGAGTCTATGCCAAAAGATGAAACGCCCGCCACAACAGAGGGTTACGAAGGTTTCTATCATCTGTCGGGAATCACAGGCGAAGTGGGTCATGCACAGGTGGGTTATATTTTGAGGGATCACGATGCACAAAAATTGAAGAATCGCATAGAATTTTCCGAAGAGGTGGTTGCAAAAATCAACCAAAAATATGGCAATATCGTGCAAATTGAAGTGAAAGAGCAATATCGCAACATGAGGGAAGTTTTGGAAAACCATATGTACATCATCGACCGAGCCAAGGAGGCTTTCATAAAGGCGGGAATTAAGCCGAATATAAAGGCTATTCGAGGCGGCACAGATGGTGCGAGACTTTCATATATGGGCTTACCCTGCCCAAATATCTTCACGGGCGGGCATAATGCACACGGGCCTTATGAATATATCCCCATACAATCCATGGAGGCGGCAGTTAAAGTAATTGTTAATATCTGCACGAAAGGGTAGAGCGATGGAGATAGTACACGCAAAATTGGGCGTAACAGCCGTAAAACCCGACCAATTTCCCACAGGAGAACGCATAGAAATAGCCTTTGCCGGCAAATCCAACGTAGGCAAGTCGTCGATGATAAACACAATGCTAGGCAGAAAATCGCTAGTCCGCACTAGCCAAACCCCTGGCAAAACTCGAACGATAAATTTTTTTGAGGTGGAGCAAGATTGGTATTTTGTGGATTTGCCAGGTTATGGTTATGCGAAAATATCTAGGTCGGAATCGCAAAAATGGGGGGCTATGGTGGAGGGATACCTAAAAAATAGACTGCCCTTTATAACCTTGGTGTTACTTTTGGACATTCGCCACGAACCCAACGCTAACGATAAAATGTTATATGATTGGTGCAAATATTATGATTTGCCCATTACCTTGGTAGCAACCAAAAGCGACAAACTAAAGCGTAGTCAGATACAGAAACATATCGCAATAATCAAAAAGGGACTAGGGGCTTGCGAGTCCATCTTGCCCTTTTCCTCACTTAATCGCACAGGGCGTGAGGAGTTGTGGCAGTATTTTGGGGCGTTAAAATCGAATTAAAATAATTTAAGGTTGAGGACACCCAAACGCACCCTCGATATTTTTGGGCAAATTGGCGAATTGGCAAATTGAAAAAAATTTTTTTGAAAAAAGTTTTGAAAAAAGTTTGCAAAATAATTTTACATATGTTATACTGTATTTAAGATAAAAATTTGGCGCGGAGTGGAGCAGTTCGGTAGCTCGTCGGGCTCATAACCCGAAGGTCGTAGGTTCAAATCCTGCCTCCGCAATTTTCAAACTCTGTATGAAATCTTTACGGGGTTATTTCTCTTTGTAAATAAGGAGATTCCATGGACAAAAAACCCAAAAAGAGCGGCTTAGATTGGCATAGCGGTTTTTGCACAAGCTCCAAGGCGATGGTGGTGAACTATTTGGGAAGAGTACAAATTATAGAAGAACTCTACCTAAACGACCGCCCGCTACGCATAGATTTAATAATAATAAAAGTCCCGCCAGAATTGAAAATCGAAAAAGCGTTCGCCGAAAATTTCCGAACGTATAATATTTTCGAGTACAAAAGCCCTAACGATTCGCTTACTGTTACACATTATTTAAAGGCGATAGGTTACGCCTGTCTGTACCAGTTCAACGAAAAGGTAGATTACAAGGACATCACGATAAATTTCGTCTGCACGAAAAAGCCCGTGGCGTTATTTAAGCACCTAAGGGAAGATGCCGCAGGTCGCTACCGAATAGAAGAGAAACATAGAGGCATTTACACGGTGCATGGTGAGCTGTTCCCCGTGCAGATTATTGAGACCAAGCGGCTCACAGGCGATGAAAATGCGTGGTTTCGGGCGTTGCAGCGGGATTTGACGGCGGAGGATTTAGAGCGGCTGGCGGAATTGGATTCCGAAATTAGCGATAAGATTCATACGGACGCTCTTTGGGATTTGATTATGAAAGCCAATGTTAAGGCTGTAGAAAGGTGGCAAGCTATGGGAACGAGGAAGTATGATGAACAACTGGCTAAAGTCGTGCAGGATAGTGCGGTTGTACAGGATTTAATAGCGAAAGGCAAGGAAGAAGGCATGGCAGAAGGCAAGGCAGAAGGTATGGCAGAAGGCAAGGCAGAAGGCAAGGCGGAAGGCAAAGCGGAGGGCAAAACAGAAAGCATGGATTATTTTCTCAAACTCCTAAAAGAGGGCATTTCCTACGAAGAAATCGAAAAAAGGACTAGGGAATATGTGAATCAGCCTATTGCAACAAGTCCTTGAAAAAGCAACAACCATCTAACCCCCAACTAGAAAGGACACCATGACACCAGAATACATAAAACAAGCCTTCGACCAGCAAGGCATAAAAAATCTAATCTACGCCATCCACACGGACATGAACGCCAACGGCGACTTCGCCGACGTGTACACCGCTGTGGACAACGACTATCTCTATATACTAACTGGCGAGGAGCTGGTTACTCGCACCGTCGGGCCGCGCCGTATCGTCTCCGAATACCGTGTCGACAATTTGGAAAAAATCCCGCTAACGGAACTGGGCTGGCTACGCACGGAGAAAATGCTCTCCACCGGCCGCCTTATCGCAAGCGATGACGAAAAACAGCCCGAAAAGGAACGCCTGCTCATTCTCTATACGCTCGGCTATCTGGGCTTTGTGGAGCGGCTGATTAAGGTGGTCAAAAATATCAACGCCAAGGAAGATCCGCTGAAAGAAGTGGTCGTTGACGACGACCTTTTCTGCCATAAATGCGGACTGCGTTATCCCGAACCCGAACGCAAACTCTGCCCCAAATGTATGGACAAAACGGGCATTACTCTGCGGCTTTTGGGCTTTTTCAAATTCTACAAGGGCAAAGTCGCCGCTATCATGCTGCTCATGTTGCTTAGCACGGGACTTGCGATATTTTCGCCCATTATCGGCACTCAGCTCTTTCTGGACGATGTGCTGACGGCTGGCGGACAATTTTACGGCATGGTCGCCTATATCGTGGGATTGCTCGTCTTTGTGCGGTTTGTGAACACCATTTTCAACACAATCCACGGTTATGTCTTGGCGCAAATCATGCCGTGGATTATTTACGACCTCAAACTCCGCATTTTTGAGGCGATGCAACGCCTTTCTATCAGCTTTTACACGTCGAAACGCACAGGCAATCTGATGAACCGTGTTAACCGCGACGCGAACAATATTTATTGGTTTTTCGTGGACGGCGTGCCGTTTCTGTTCGTGAATGTGCTGATGTTTATCGGCGTGATTATTCTGATGTTCGTGCTGAACGCACAGCTGGCGTTGATTGCGGTCGCCGTCATTCCCATTTGCGTGTTGCTGTTCAAGCTGCTTTTTCGCATTTTCAGGGGTTTTCATCACAAGGATTGGGTGTACAGTTCGCAGATGAACTCGATGGTGAGCGATTCCGTGAACGGCCGCCGTGTGATAAAGGCGTTCGCGCGCGAGGCGGAGGAAGTCGGGCGGTTCTCGGTGGCTGGCGGCAAGCAGGCTGGCATTGAGACGAAGATGTTCAACATGGGATTTACGGCGTTTCCGCTGATTTATATTCTGATGTTCGGCGGACAGGTCGTGGTTACGGCGATCGGCGGCATCATGGTTATCAATGGCGAGATGACGCTCGGCGTTCTGATGACGTTTATTGCGTATCTGTCGATGTTGTACGGGCCGTTGGAATTCCTTTCGTGGGTCTCGAATTGGTGGGCGAGGTGTTTAGATTCGGCGCAACGGGTTTTCGAGATAATCGACACCAAGCCGGACGTAACGGAGCCTGAAAATCCCACGGTTTTGGCGGAGATTGCCGGCGACATTGACATCAAGGACGTGTGGTTCGAGTACGACCCTGCAACGCCCATTTTGAAAGGGTTGTCGCTGTCCGTTGCCGCTGGAAAGACGCTCGGCATTGTGGGCAAAACGGGCGCTGGCAAGTCCACGTTGGCGAATTTGGTCGCACGGCTCTATGACGTGAAAGAGGGCGTGATTACGGTGGACGGCGTGAATGTGAAGCAGTTGCCGCTCGCCCAGTTGCGGCAGAATATCGGTGTCGTTTCGCAGGATATTTATCTATTTATCGGCTCGATTGCGGACAATATTCGATACGCGCGGCCGTCCGCCACGATTGAGGAGGTCATTTGGGCGGCGAAAGTGGCGAGTGCACATGAATTTATAATGAATTTGCCAGACGGATACGAGACGAGAGTCGGCGCGGGCGGGCAGGATTTATCGGGCGGCGAGAAACAGCGGCTGTCGATTGCCCGCACGATTACGCAGAATCCCAAAATTCTCATATTGGACGAGGCGACCGCCGCCATGGACACGGAGACGGAGGGCAAGATTCAGACGGCGCTCAACCTTTTGCAGAAAGACCGCACGACGATTGCGATTGCACATCGGCTTTCTACATTAAAAGATGCGGATGCTTTGGCGGTTATCGAGGACGGCAAAGTGGTCGAAAGCGGCACACACGAGGAATTGATGAAATTGAAGAAGGAGTATCACAAGCTGTTTATGATTCAGATGGAGGGCTTGAAGGTTATTTCGATGGATTAGGTTTTATTAGGGGAATATCTATTCGCCTGTATGGCGGTGTCCAAAAAGCGGGCGGATAATACCTGCCCGTGCGGCAGGCGGGTCCGCCCCTACGAGGGTTTTTTGGGAGGAATTTAATTTTTGCTAAAAATAATTTTCGCATTGCTTTTTTTGGTGGGCTGTTCCGCAAACGCCGTGCCTATCGTGTTTGAAGTGTCTAATTCGCATCCGCTTATGTTAAATGCGTGGGTTTCGTTTGAAAACGAAAACGCTGGAATTGTCGAATTTGATATGGAATATCGGCTTGAGCGGTTCGTTGACGGCGACTGGTGGCGGTTGGAGTACGTTAATCCGCCCATTTTCCCTAATAGGACGGTGTCGTTGGCGGCTGGCGAATGGTCGAATGCTTATGTGTTGAGTTGGTATTTGACGCATGGCGGGCTTGATTTGGGGGAATATCGCATTTGGAAGACGTTTTGGTATGACGGAACGGCAATAGATTTGTCCGCCGAGTTTAGCGTGTCTGACGGTGCGGATAATGGCGTGATTGAGCGGTTTGGCGAGGTTGAGCGGTTGGCGGCAACGGAAGACGGAGATGTTTTGCTTGTGCGGATTGACGAGGTGCTGTTTGCGTTGTGCGTGGAGGCGGCAATAGCGGCGGATTTTTGTGGGAATGTTTTGAATTTTGAGGACATTCCGCCAGGAGCGTTGGTTGAGGTGTTTTCGTTTGGGCATATTGCGATAGACGGCGAGGTTGACGGCGAGCGAGTTGAGCGTGTGCGGAATGTGCGGTTGATAAAGGTTTTACCATAAAAACTTGCAAAATGCGTAAATTTAGCTAGTAAAAAATGAGCGGGTCAAGGGGCGCGCTCCTTGCGGGGTCAAGGGGCAGAGCCCCTTGCGGGGTGTGGGGCAGAGCCCCACGGTTTTAGGTTTTAGGTTTTAGGAGGGTTTTATGGAGTTGGATATTGGACTGATGGATATGGGTAAGGCGGAGTTTTATGTTACGGAGGGCGGATTTGCTGGGTTGAAGTATGAGGGCGTGGATTATCCGCATATTGTGCTTAGGCGGTCGCTGCCGATACAAGAGCCTATGAAGTATATTTCCGTGGCGGATCACGAGAATAAGGAGATTGGGATTATTCGTGCGGTGGAGGAAATGGAGGGCGAGCAGAGGGCGATTGTTGTGAATGAGTTGGATAATCGGTATTATGCGCCCGATGTGCTGGAAGTGCTGTCGGTTAAGGATAAGTTGGGTTATGTTTACATGGAGATGAGGGTCAAGAATAAGAACGGGAAAGAGTATGCCAAGAATTGTGCGATTAAGGACGTTAATCGGAATATTCGGATGCTGTCGGACCATGAGTTGATTATTTTTGATGTGGACGGGAATCGGTATATTGTGGCGGATTTGTTTAAGCTTGATAAGTTGAGCTTGAAGAGGTTGGATCCTTATTTGTTTTAAGGGGGTTATAGCCGTTAAAATAGCTTCACAACACAACTAAACCCTTCGTAGAACGGGGGTCTAAAGTACGCAACGTATAAAGCTACTTCCGCACCAAATCCTTAATCACCTCGCCAGCAATAATCATGCCCGCCGCTGGCGGAACAAAAGGAACACTGCCTGGATTCTGACGCTTTTTTTCGCAATGGCGGGAACTTTCAGGTGGGCATATGCAGTTGAATTTACAGGAATTGTGAGGGGCTTCGATTGGCTGAATCGGCTGTTCTTGCGAATATATAACCTTTAGGGAGTCTATGCCACGTACCCTCAATTCCTTACGCATAACCTTTGCCAACGGGCAAACGGAAGTCTTGTAGATGTCCGCAATCTCAAGGCGTGTGGGGTCTAGTTTGTTGCCCGTCCCCATGCAGCTTATTATGGGGATTTGCAATTTTTTTGTCGCTTCTATCAGCAGGAGCTTGGCAGTTACCGTATCCACCGCATCTATGATGTAATTGTAGGCGGAAAGGTCGATTTCTGTGTCTTTATCATAAAATCGCCTATGGATTTCCAGCTGTGCGGCGGGGTTTATGTCTTTTATGCGTTCCGCCATAACGTCTGCCTTGTGTTTACCAAGAGTGCTGTGGGTGGCGATTATTTGGCGGTTTATGTTGGTAAGGCAAACAACATCGTCATCACAAAGTAAAATTTTGCCGATACCGCCTCTTGCCAGGGTTTCCGCCGCCATTGCACCCACGCCACCCACGCCAAATACTGCCACTGCCGACTTTGCGAGCGTATCAAGAGCCTCTTTCCCCAGCAACATTTCCGTTCTTGAAAATTGGTTCATGTCAATAGTCCAGTCAAAATCACGATAAAGCCTCGATTAAAGCGTCTAAATTCCTCTGCATTATGGTAAAATAATCACCATCCGTAAGCCCTTCAAAAGTGTCTAACATCGCAACATTTGCCCCTGTTTCAGCCGCTATGACCTCTGCCAAGGTCGAATCTTTGTCGTAAAAAATAGTCGTTATGCCGTTTTCTAGCACAAAATCAATTAATTCAGCCATGCGGGCAGGGGACGGTTCGGTATGTGCACCCACGCCAGTTATAGAGACTTGAGTTATCCCTAAAAAATGGCTGAGATGCCCAAAAGCACCGTGCGAAACCACGATAGTACGTCTTACAAAATTGGCGGAGGCGAGCCTATGTGCCTCTTGGAGATCTAAGATACGCTCCGTTGCCACTATCAGATTTTCGTGAAAGGTTTCGGCGTAGTTTGGAAAAGCCCCTATCAAGGCAACTGTTATGTTTTCCTTCATTCGCAGGGCATACATGGGGTTTAGCCACAGATGCGGATCGAAATCTTGCAAGGCTGGTTCAACCCCTGCCGATGCCTCTATGAACACCGTGTCGGAAGTTATAGCATTGCGGATACTATCGATATAATGCTCCATTCCAAAACCGTGATATATAAACAAAGCCGAATTCGAGATATTCACCATATCCTGAGCGGATGGCTCAAAATGATGCGTATCCGCCCCAGGCGGCAAAAGCAACACAACATCCACGATGTCGCCCGCTATCGTTCGTGTAAAGTCATACATGGCGTAAAAACTAGTGTACACCGTGGGCGTATCTCCATCCTCTGCAAAATTGCAACTCGAAAAAATCACGCCAACAACAAAAATTAAAATGATTTTCCTCATAACCACCTCTAATCACGTTTTTCCTATGGGAACAGCATAAACAGTGTACTCATCTTCGCCATCGAGGGCTAGATTTTTGTCGCACAGCTGTTGATCGTAGGCGGCAATGCAACAACTTCCAAGTCCGAGAGCGGTAGCGGAAAGCATGATATTTTGACCAACATGACCCAAGTCGATTAAGACTACCCGATGTGCGAGTTCTCGATAACGCCATTCGGCTTTATAGGGGACACAGGAAAGAAAAATGGTTGCTTGCGATTTGGCTGCCCATTTTTGACCCACTAGCATATCAGTTATTTGTTCGGCATAGTTTGTTATGGGGTGTAAAAATTCTAGAACAACTCGTTTTTGACCAGAAGTAGCGGCAGGGGCATAGTAATAAAAACCAGGTTCCAAGCCGTCCACAGCACGGATTGCTATGTAGGTTTCAAAAGGGTGTCTAGCACCGCCGCTCGGCACGGCACGTAGAGTAAAGGCTTCATCCTTGCCTCTTGCCCCTTGAATACCCTGTGCCGTGTGGAGTATAAATGCAAGTTGGCTTTGGGTTATGGTTGCGTTTTCGTCAAAAACACGTATGCTGCGACGAGCCTCTAATATATTTGTATATGAGGGCTCTACGAGGGGTACTGTATCAAACTCCAATAGGGCGACAGGATTCTTCGTGGGCTTGCCATGCGGCGGATGAGGTAATCCTCTTGATTGGTCGCTTTTACCCATAGATTCTGTAAAAATCGGACATTTCATAAAGCTGCGATTTCGTTGCAGCTCCTGTTTTAATTCTTGCTCCATACATTCCTCCTTAAAACCGTGGGACTCTGCCCCGCACCTGGCACAAGACCGTCTTGCCGCTAGGGGCATACCCCCAGATCCGCTCGTTTGTATAGCACCGTGTTGCTATTGTGAGTTTCTATTTACCAGTTTAGCCAATTTGGACTTTCTGCGCGAAGCAAAATTTTTGTGGTACACGCCTTTGGTAGTGGCTTTGTCAATAGCCCGTACAGCCATTTTATGGGTTTCCGCAATATTCTTTGCATCGCCTGTATCAACGGCGGCTATCAGCTTTTTGATGGTTGTTTTAGTGTAAGAACGCACTTGCTTGTTACGCAGCTGCCGCTTTGCCGAAACTAGAATCCGTTTCTTTGCCGATTTTATGTTTGCCATGGTTTTCACCTCCTCAATGATTTATGATTACAGTATACGGGATAAGATATAATCTGTCAAGCCGCAAATTAAATTTTTACATAATATCCCGCTCCTACAAAAAAATCAAAAATATGCCGTTGTAAGTCTTTCGGTAATTTTAGCCCAATCTTCCAAGGTCAGCATCTCGCCGCGTATGTCTTTGGAAAATCCACAATATGTCAAAATTTCCGCCAACTCATCTTTGCTAAAATCATATAATCCCGAGGAGTACAGGCAATTTACCAAAGTTTTACGTCTATTGGCAAAACCCGCCTTTATATTCGCAAAAAGAGCCGCCTTATCCGTATTAACTATCGGTTTTTTCAACACAGCGAGATGTACGATACATGAAGTTACACTCGGTCTGGGCAGAAATGAATTTGGCGGTACATAGCCAGCTATCGTTACATTCGCATGATACTGCACCGCTAGGGATAACGCACCATAGCTTTTACTACCTGCCGAAGCCGTCATTCGTTCGGCAACTTCTCGCTGCACCATTACCGTTATTGTTTCAAAGCTGTAATTTTCCAGCAAATACATGACGGTGGGCGTTGTTATGTAGTAAGGCAGATTTGCCACAACCTTATTGATTCGAGCTGGAACGCTGTACTTTAAAATATCCGCCTGTACAATATCCAATTTTTCCCCGAAAATGTCATTTAAAATGGCTACCATTTTCCTATCAAACTCAACTACCGTCAGCCGTCCTGTAAACTCCAGCAAGGCTTGGGTTAGTCCGCCGATGCCAGGGCCTACCTCTAAAACGCAATCGTCAGCAGTTATATCAGCAATCCTGATGATTTTTTGCAATACATGAGCATCTATCAAGAAATTTTGACCCAATGAATTTTTGGGCGATAGATTGTATCGTTCAAGTATTTTCCTTGTTTCGCCGTACGTAGCTATCTGCATCATCTTTTACCTCGTATGGCGACAAGCAGCACAAGCGTAAAAATGCCTATCAGAACAATCGTGCCCCCTGGTCGTAAATCGAAATAAAAAGACAAAACCAGTCCCGTTATCGTAAATATAATTGCGAAGATAACCGAGTAGATTAAATTTTGCAAATAGCCTTTAGAAATTTGCATAGCGCAGGCAACGGGTATTACCATAAGCGATGAAATTATAAGCACTCCAACGGTACGAGCAGACACAGCGACAGTAACGGCGGTAAGCAATGTAAATATCAGATTTACCGCCTTCACATTAATCCCTTGTGCCATGGCGCTCTCTTCGTCAAAAGTGATATGCATGAGTGGGCGATACAAAAAAATCAACGCACTCACGACCAGCACACTAAGTATTACGATAACCAAAATTTCTGTATCGCTAACGGCAACTATAGAACCAAAGAGAAAGCCTTCAAAACCAGGTCCTTGTGCCATACCCGAAAATATAGCCGCCAAGGCAATCCCCAAAGACAGCACCACACTAACTGACAGTTCCGCATATTTAGAAAAAATCCGACGTGAAAATTCTAAAGCAAAGCCAGCACACACGGCGGCAATAAAAGCACCCATCACAGGATTAAAATTAAACGCCATACCAATAGCAACACCTGCCAAGCTGGTATGCGACAAAGCATCTCCCACAGGAGCCATTCGACGCAACACAATCACCTGCCCTATCATCGGTGTCATCACAGATATAAACAAGGCAGCAACAAACGCTCTACGCATAAACTCAAAAGCAAACAAATTCACCATAACTTTACAACCTCTTTAGACCGTGGGGCTCCGCCCCACACCCCGCAAGGGGGCTAGCCCCCTTGACCCCCGTCGTTCGTTATTTTTTGGCTCATGGCTTTCCAATATGCTGTCGCAAATTTATAGCAATTATTGGGGATATGCACCGCCCACAACCGCTACAAAATTTGTAGCAATTAACGTAAATCCACGAGCCAAGTAAAACAAAAATTGGGGTCAAGGGGCGCGCCCCTTGCGGGGGTGTGGGGGCAGAGCCCCCACGGTTTTGTTCTTTACAAACTGCAAGCA
>JGI24700J35501_10930582_pt1 | contig 16178 bp, 9 predicted proteins | sample TergutTh196P1_FD_35501 | JGI IMG/M metagenome (IMG submission 35501)
GGCCGAGATGTGTGCAGGTCTTCTTCCAACCTGCATACATCTCGGCCACCAACATAGAATGATTGTTACCAGAGGCTGTATTGATACAATTTATCTCTCCTGATGATGAGCACGAAGTGCTAGAAACATGTAAAGAGTTATAAATAGAAATAAATACATAGAAAAGAATTTGTACATCACGTTGGTCATTTACCAAGAATCATTACATGATGAACGGTCAAGAAAATGTAAAATTTAAAAATATTATGTTAGACAGCCCCTCCTCTATGACGATTCGAAGGAGATTATCTTCGACAGCATGCATTCTATGAAGTATTTACAAACATTATGTTGGACAGTCGCCTCTGTGTGAGGCCCGTAAAAATATTATGTTGGACAGTCCACACAAAAATTAGGTACCTAAGAACATTGTGTTCGAGAGTCCCCCCCTCTCTGAATATTACAAAGACGTTAAGTTACACAGCCTGCATTCTATGAGCTATTTACAAATATTGCGTTCGACAGTCGTCACAGTATGCAGTATCAACGAGATCATGCTGGACAATTTCAGTGTTTCTGATCGCTGTGAAGTGTAGTTGTACTCCATAATTGTAGTTGTACTCCATAATTCTAGTTGTAATCCATAATTTTCAAGTTGGAGTCCATTAATGGTCAGTGTATGAAGCTAAAGGTAAAGCAGTCCCGTTACAGGCCTGGAGTGGCCCACAGGGTTCCAGGAAGTTAAGGTTCCCAGATTTCATGACATCGGCACAGGATGGTGGTAAGGTTTGCCAACCTTACGCACCGGCCGCCTTTACCCCTAGGAAATATACCTGGTACTCATTTCTGTTAGAGGCTGAGTCGACCGCAGGGCCATAGTGCGACCGGAAGGATTGTCACTGAAAAATTCCAATGACACCATCGGTGATCGAACCCACAATCTGCCGGTTTTTAGCGTAGTGCCTTAACCACTACGTCACCGCACGCCCCAATGGTCAGGTTAGATGTATTAAATTAGAAACAAATTGGAGCCGTTCAATACGAGTAAACTTTACTGAAGATGGGAGCTATAGCAAACTGTTGACTGCCAAAACGATGGGGATACCAAATACGTTTTAAATAGTGGAAAAGTGCCACACCATTTAAAACTGACTCTAAATTTTCACTTGGACAGTCCGTAATAATCTAGGTAACGTGTGTATATGTATGTGTCTATTGAGGCGTTCTAACGCAGGACAATGTAGTAAGGCATTTACAAAACAGAACATGTGGTCACGAATGTGGTTCGTGTAGCTGTTTCCCTCTATAGAGCAAAGAAAATAATGAAACAGCTTAGGATACATCTGTTATTGACATCTCCTTATAGCCGCTAATTTAAATTAAAAATATAAACCATTTCACCATAATGACAATAAAAATAAAACTTCATTGACTGTAACATTTGTCGTATTTTTGCTGTATTTTTTATGATAATGCAATTTGTATTCCAGATGGATATTCTAGAAGTTTTTAGAGAATCTGATTTTACAACCGCAGTAGAAATGGTCACATTGGAAGTAAATATACAACAGTGCCAGAAAAGTAAGTATAATTGCTGTCATGAAACTATAAATTCGTGTCTTTTTTATCACTGTTGGAATAAAATGTTTCGTAAAACATTTACGGTGTATGATATAAACGTGCACAATATATTTACGGTGTATGATATAAACGTGCACAATATATTTACGGTGTATAATATAAACGTGCACAATATATTTACGGTGTATGATATAAACGTGCACAATATATTTTGCCAAATAACTCCAATTAAGTGAGTAGTAACTTTTTCACTAATTCACTTACTTACTCCACTGATTAGGGACCTTATTGGAAAGCTAGTAGTTTCCAAACTGTTCAAGAAATTCTCTAAATTTTACGGAACCCAAAGTCACTACCATCTGAAGAAGAGTCGGCAACTGGCCTTTATCATGGGCCAGATAAATTCAGTCTTCACGTTCTTGTGAAATTTCGGAACTTTTTCAACGTGGTCATTTAAAAAAAAATTTGCCGGGGAAGTTACAGATGTTTTCTGATGTGCTCTTATTTATTTATCCTCTCCTATCAGGTTTTATTCACGTCATCAATACGATATTCTGACTTTCAGTGTACACTGGCTACTAAATAATGGTTTAACTGCAGTTCTGTTTGATGAACTTGCTATCTTCTCAGCACGATACATGACAGTTATAACGGTAAATGAGATTTGCAGATACATACAGGAATATACAAACGCGATCGGGGTGTTATTGTCCACTTGCTCCCAATATAACAATTGTAACCTCTCCATTTACCAGACGGAGAAAGATTGTTGTAGCCCGCATATGATGCTATTGTTCTTACTGATTGAATTCCGACTTGATAAAAATAACCTATAGTGCTTGGACTTAGACAACCTCTATAGACTTCCCGGCCTCCGTCACTCGATGAGTTGACTGAGAAAGAGATTTATAATTAAAATGTAGTGATTTCTCACAGTTTACTGGTAAAAGTGAGCAAGGAATAAAATACTTCGCGCTGCGTAAAAAGGCCAATTAACTGACAAAGCAATATTAAGTATGTGTGTACAAGTATCTGTTGTGAATAGTGGATGATATGAATGAGAAGCTTGTTTCAGTTTTAAAAATTTTATGTTATTTAAGATGCTTACTGGCTTTCAAATTTACAGATTCGGTAACAAATATTGGAAGTCATAGTCAGGTTACTGCCGGAGTAATTTGTCCATGTTAATTGTGCAGTTTATAATCTGACATGAGTACAGACCTATATTAAAGAACATAAAAATATATTAAAATAGGAAAAATTGCAAAACATTTGTTGTGGTCAGCTAACAATCTACTTCCTAAAACGTATCCGAAATTTAATATCAATTTTCTTTTACACTGTAATAGATATTAACTCTCACCCCTCATTTGTGATCCAAGTTTTCAACACTCACGAAGAATACGGCCTTAAGAATTTGTTTATTGCTCTAACAATAAACTAGACACAAACTCAAAACTGGCTCTTATACAGGAAGTTATGTGAGTGAGAATTTAATCCTTACCGAAATGTCAAAACAAGTTTGAGGCCACAGCGTCGTCCATAAATGTGTAGCATTGAACGATAAGAAACAAAACGAACTGCAGTCTTCTTAACTCACGTATCTGGAAAGTGAAATGAATCAGATAAGAAATTTTATTTCCATATTACAAGTTAAAAAACTATACATTTATTACTGAAACAAACTGTCAAAATTTTACTGTGTTTTCTGCTATAAAAATATTTTTCTCAATTTATATTAACTTCAAACTGGCATAATATGGTTTGTATTCATTTTAATATCAGAACATTTCGATTTGCACCTAATAGCCACAGTCTAATGCCAGTAATTCCATTTTAAACACAAGTGATTTAATGGGTTATGTTTTCCTAATTTCAGGCGTATTTTATATATATATATATATATTAATATAGTGAATCTTTCTTTAAGTTTAAAATTGACAGCATCTGAAAATTATCATTATAAAAATGACAAAGACGCTGGCTGCTGTTAAACCTCAGTATATACCACATTTATATTCAAGCATACCTCATAACACAAGTTCTTCATTGAACGACGTCACGTAATTGCTGTACAAGCCGTGAGAATTTCGATTTAACGATTATATTCCAAAACAATTATACTTGAAAACCTCATTCATGTAAACTTTTGTAATCGCTTTGTTAAAGAGATAAATAAAATATCTTATTTATATATATTTTAAAATATGTTTAAAAGTAAATACAGATGTCCAGACTTGTTCACAACCATATCTTTCTTTAATTCCTCTAACAAATAAATTTTATAAAGAGCTGCTTCCTTTCGAATCCTTGACTAAATATTTCTTAGCGGAGAAAAGTAGCATGCACTGTTCGAAACAAGGATATTCTCTGAAACTGAAACTTTTTGACGTATCTGTGGTAAAGACCTTCCTTGAGTTCCAGTTTCTTTGCAACAAACGAAAATTCACATAAAGAGAGGCTATTTAAGAGAGCAGAAAACCTCACCCTTCGTCCTTACACAACAGCATCTTTGATCTGAAAACACAGCACAAGATTGTGGATGATAGTTCTGTAAAAAGTGTTTTGACACAAAACAACCCACTCCGAAAATACGGTTACAGACTTGCGTAACTGGTAGAGTTCAAGTACTGCGTGCCAGATGTTTAAGTTTTGTCCTTTGAAACCTCTTCAGATTTTATCTGCATTCATCGATGCGATAAATGTAAATTGAGAAATTTCGTTACATTTAATTCATGGCTTGAATTTATCTGACTAACGTTATTACAGAATAACACTTCGTTGTGTCATTTTTAGAATCATGGCCCCAACAAAAAGGAGGATTTTGGTAAAAATTTAACATCAGAATAATATTCAAAGTGAGATATCGATTACTGAAGGAATTTCATAAATATGAAAAAAAAATTTAATATTTATAAATCTCAAGACAGCCGGCGGAAGAAAACTGTGTAGTGACACTTTGATTTTAATGACGTGTAGGGAAAACAGTCTGAGATAATATTAAAATTGTGTGCAACTTCCAAGATATTTCCCATTGGGCTTGGATTGTTCTCTTTAACTGTATCTTTTAATACGCTTCTTTACACTCACGTAAAATTAAAAGGTAAAATTCTCCTTGTTTACTTCATGAAGTTTTATTGCAAGGGCAGGTTTTTAGCGCCATTTATTCTGAAGTTTAGCGTTAGTGTAGTGATTACTCAGGTTACAACTCGGACTCTTTATCTCCGGAGAAATATCCGCAAGTACCCATTGACTAGGCGGCTGGGTGGACCCCAAAACTATTCCTGACACCTGGGAGTACGTATAAATCTCTCCCACCTTCTGAAAATCGGAAGGCGATTTCTCACTTGTCCACTGCAGCCTTGTCAGTGTGCTGACGGAGCTACTTCGGATTCCACACGTCATTAATTTAAACTGAAAATTGAGAATTCTCGTATTTATCTATGATTAGATTTGTAACATTCACCAAATATACAAACACGCATAACTTTCATTACGTACGTCTATAGTCTATAGTCTCGTAATTTATTCTATTATGTTTTATATATTTTGTATATCATATTTTCCTATTATCCTTTTATATGGCATAATTAATTGCATAATTTACGTTTTGCTACTGGAGGAAACACATTTTCTCCTATAATTAGTATCACATATCATATCGTTTCTGTGGATATTTAACCAAAATATTTAATTAATCGAATAATGTTGAAGTTCACATGGGGAAAGTTTAGCGTGGCAAGTCGCTACATGTCAGCAGTCCCATAAACTCTTACTCTCCATTATCGTAGCAGCAGAGGAAGTAAACAGACGAGCTGAATGCTTTCAAACACCATTTACATCTCAGATTTTGTCTAGAGAAGAGAATACTATGCGCTACGTTGACGTATGAAGAGCTTGAGGGAGGTTTTAGTGACCGGAGAAAGTGGGAAATTATAAATTGTTCGTAAATATCGACTGTGATGAACACATAATTGGTTGACTGTTTGGCTGTGTCTGTCTGTATGGAGATTCAATATTTCATCACCTTGTAGAACCCTTAAAATTTCAATTAGTTGCAGAAATGTAAATCACAATGAATTCAGAAAACTTAGTGTTGAATATTTAGGCCTAATACGTAACAAAACTATAAAATTTATATTTATTAAGTAAATTGGAAGTAAGAGTAAGAAGTGTAATGTAAGGTGTGTAGAGCGTTTCGTACATTTAAAAGTTGAACAGTTCTAAACATTACTGAAATTGGATTTTTAATTGTTACATACTCCGACAGTAAATATGCAGCAAGAAAACTAATATTTTCATTCGAACAAAAGTCATAATATTTCGTTTCATAAAAAATAGTTAATAAAATGTAATATTAGGTTTATTGACGAGGGTTAGTAGAGAAGAAAATGTTTAAAAAGACATTTTGGGGTAAAAAGCGCAAGTAAGAGCAGGGTAAAGAAAACCGTATAAATATTTAATTTGTAATTCACATTCCTCACCAAATATTATTGAGATGTTAAGATAAAGCATGTTGATTTGAGCGGGGTATGAATCACGTCCAGTGAGTTGAGAAAAGCATAAAAATTCTAGTGGAAATACTGAAGTAATGAGGACCTTTGAAGACACAAGCATAAACTGGAATATACTAGTAAAATGGATGTTAAAGAAGTATATTCGGAAGATGCGAAGCTGGTTAATCTAGCCGAGGAGGGTGTCAAATGGCAGGTAGTCTTACATACGGTGATGAGTTTTCCTCTTCCATAAAACACGATTGTTTCTAAAGGTCTAAGAAAGTACTAGCATTTACAGTACCGTTTGTTCCATGGTTTTTGTTGGATAACTTGTTATGTTTCCTGAAATTGTATGGTGATAAGATATTTACATAGAAGGCCGCAAAGAATATCAGCCCTTCTAGACACTTTAATCATAGTGGTAACCATACGTACTAATCAATCTCAACATTAAAGTATCTATATTTTCACCACAGAGTTTGTTTATGTTTTCGGTCAGTCTGTTTGAATAAACAGGAATTATTTACATAAACAAAAATAAATATTTCTTAAGGGGGAAATATGTGCTGTGAAGTGCATGCAGAAATTTGAGTTTTATTTTGATAAGATTCATGGTTCATAATGTCTGTGTGATCTTGAAACTGTCGTGGTCCCCCTTCCGCATTCAATTTTTCTCTTTCTTTCTCTGCCTTCAAGCACACCCTGAGATGATTCGTAACCCCCATACTCCTACTATACGCTGCTGATACAGCACTCCTAACTTAAATATTTGTGAATCGAAACCCTGCTTAATAAACGTCCAAATTATTTCCATCAGATTATTTTTTTTAAGCCTAACCAACAAATAAAAATGTCAAGGCTCTTAATTACAACCCATATTTCCCACCAATCAAAAGCCTTCACTATCATCTTACTCCTATCAGACGGACGAGCACGTGAACCTGGAACATATTTGCAAAGGCCATGCCTTTTCTCACTCCAAATAGTGTCTCTCACTTCTGTTGTGTCATTCTTCTTTCGTCTACTTTTCTACTAATATATCTTAAGCCATCTCTATTCATGGCTCAGAAAGTTTAAAGTGAAGCTATGGGCTGATCCAGAATAAGAAGCGACGTATTTCTGCATAAGAAAGACAGGGAAATAAGCCGGATATATTGCCCTTCTGAAATACCATTGGCGGTTAAGCTATCACAAGTTACGTACAAAGTAAGAGTCTTGTTGAATCATGTCTTTAATTGCAATAAGGAAATCGATAAATAAATTCTTAAACAGTAACGTCTTTAATAAAGACTTCAGATAATATTTCAAACAATTTCAAACTCAATGGTAAATTTATGTACCACCCGCTATAGAAGGTTGAGCTCTGCATTGTGTCTGAGCAGTAGACGAATTTATTCCGTACGTTTTTAATAAAACAACCAGTAACACTCTTTACAAATTTCACGGTTTGGTCTTGCTAAAGGAAAAACACTATGTCTTTTGTGAGAGTCCAATTGCACCTTCATATATAATTTAGACTAATTTCAGTCTTCGCAGTTTAACTGGCCTATCCGATTGTCAAAATGGGGAAAATGTTAAACAGCAAAAAAAAGCCAATTAATTCCTTCCCTTCGTTGTTATCACGATGTGTCAATTTGAAACAGATAATGGCCAACAGATGCCACTATTTCGACAAAATACATTTCCAGTCACTGCAAATTCATAACATTTATAAGAAGAGTGTGTTTATCTCAAAGTTTCAGTAATGTTCAGTAATGTTCAGTAATGTTCAGTAATGTTCAGTAATGTTCAGTAATGTTCAGCAATGTTCAGTAATGTTCAGTAATGTTCCCACAGAACCTGTTAATCAGCAATATTTAAGTTTGTACTTTAAAATGTAACCGTTTTTCAAAGGAGAGCAGAGAAAAGAGAAAGGATATTCTTGTGGCTCGAATCCTTGGTTTTGTACTGGCGTCGAATTGTTGTGTGCAGGAATATTGTTTTCTGAAAGTGAGGGAAAAATATTACTGCATACAAATAAGGAAAACCTCTCCAAGCTTTTAGAAGCTATATCCCAGAATACAGAAGTATTCAGAAATGTGTTTCCTCTGGCAAAAACCATAAACCTTTAAAACTGATTGGTTCAACATCAAACACAACACATTCGATTTGCAAGCAGCTAAAAAAAATGTTTTGGATTTTGCTCATCTTCTGGAATCATCTTATGTGCGTAACAACAATTTGATCTCTTCCTTTAATCAGATATAAATTTCTCATCATTTTGGCCCCACAAAATTATATTCTAGTGAATTGCACTGAATTTTACCAGTCAAATAGCGGGACAACTTCCTCATATACTGAAATATATGTCTGGATAATAATACTGAATTTTTTTGAGGTGAGATCTATTGTAAACATACAAAATAGAACTAGAAATGTTGATGCAGAGAGTAGGCCTAAAATAAACTCTAAGCCTGACAAGAAATGTGATAGTTTTAGTTTCCTAATTTATTTCCGACACAAGGAATATTTGTAGGTTTGTCAGATCTACAAATTTTGTATATAAACGTAAATGTGTGTGTCCATTTTAGTTTAGAGCGGTTTAAATAATTTAATCTCAAGCAATTTTATTCCCAACGTCATGTTTCTCTTTCTACTTAAACCAGTAATTAGAATATGGCGGATGCGCAAATTTTGTGAAGTAGAAACAGCAGTAAGTCTTCTTGACTTGGTCTATTTCAAGAGCAAGGAAATTTTTTTAGGTAATATTTTGTGAAATATTAATCAAAACACGGAGACAGTGCGGATTGTTCCTTTAGTTTTCCTTGTAATGGTGGTGACTAATAAAACACAAGAACCTTGAGACTGAAACTTGCTACACCAACATGTCGTCAAAATGCCTACAATTCTCTTTTGTCTTATCGTTTTAAAACGAATTGTTACAGCATAAAAACGACTCGAATCTTTGACTTTACGTACAATAAACTTAATTAGTGTAAACAGAGTCTGTATATAAACATTAAACTTTTACAAGAATGAATAAGATAACAACAATAATAAACCCTCTATTTTATCTTGAAAAAAGAAATGAATTGGTAGGAAATTAACTTTTATATTTCTGCTCACAATTTCTTATTTACCTTTTGGGGGGGAAAATAGAGTAATGAATTAGGCCTACGCTGTGTAAATTACCTTTCTAATATTTTAAAGCCAAATTTTGAAGTAAATAAGAAGATAAAAACGATTGTCTCTTCAGAACAACACATGCAACTTGACATATATAGAACAATATTATTAACTAATTTCTAAAAATAGTTTTTCATCATATACTTTGGTATGTACCTCACTTCAGATCCAGAGATAAAAGGTACTTAAAATCGTCGCTGTTAGACTATCAGATAGGAAGGCGATTCTATTTTAAGTAGGCCTTATATGTTTATGTATTTTAACCACAATGATTTTGGTCAGCTTCTGGGCTACAACCAAGTATTATAAAAACCCAGAAAAGGACTTGGCTTTTCTTAGTTATTACGTAGTGTACGTTCATAAATACAGGACTGTTTGGCATTTTAAGACGGGACCAATATGCTGTCCCTAAACGTCGGCATACAAATACAAACATACACGGCGTAACAACGAAAGAAGCAAAGACCGTATACACAGATGCACAAGCCTGATAACTCGCAAGAACACAGAAGCAATATAAGTAGCTGGGAAGAAGATAGGTATAGTAGAAAATGGTAAGAAAACTCAGTAGGCCTATGCGTTCAAGGATAATGAACACAATAAGCACAAAATGACAACATGGAAGCACCCCCTATTCTTTAAAAAAATATGGAAAAATTTATGTCTTTGGAATAATACCAAAATCAAAATTGTTTGTTTAAAGAAACTAAAATTGATCAAATTCGGAGTACGGCTGTCGCCAATCAGTAGGGAATATTTCTTCTTGCTGTTTGTTGTCGACAAACATGAAGCTTAAAATATACAGTAACATTATTTTGAATGTTGTTTGGTATGGGTTTGAGATTTTGTGTCTCGTATTGAGGGAGAAACATAAACTGATGTTGTGTGAGAATGGGCTGCTGAGGAAGGTGTTTGGGTCAAAGAAAGAGGAAGAAGAGGAAGAGGAAGAGGAAGGAGAGAATGGAATAAGGTCTACATCAAGATAACCAGTTCTCATTAAATATTATTACAATGATCGACAGTTGAGATGGGCAGAGCATGTAGTACGTATGCGGATAAGAGCAGTGCGTAAAAAAGATTTCGTGGTAAAACCTGGAAAGACGAGACCCTTTGAAGACATAAACATCGCAAGGACTTTATGAGTAAAATGGATCTGGAAGAAACGGGATGGGAGGACGTAGACTGGATTAATCTGGCTGAGGGTAAGGAAAATTGGCGAAGTCTTTGAATACAGCAGATTAAATTTCGGGTTATATAGAAAGTGGTACATTCTCTAATTTATTTTTGTGCTAGTTTCTCAAAAATTAGTCTGCTCTGTTGAGTATGCTAGTTATGTAGAGCTGTAAGGTTGGTTACACTGATATATTCGAAACTTTTAATGGTGTAATAAAAATGTATATTTATGAAGAAATTTCTGAAGTTTTTCTGTGTACTGTAACTGGGAATTGCTTTGTTTGTGTTTGTTGGACGATATATGTTACTTTGTTACTTTGTGTAAAATGGTGTGACCTACACAGAATTAAATCAGGGCCTATCAACTAAAGGATATTTAAAGTTATGCCCTGCTATTTTGAATTATTAAAGCAATCAATCACCGAGTCTATGTAATAGGCTTCAAATAAAATTATAGATATTTAACGATATTGCCACTTCGTGATGAGTAATATCGGCTATTTTAATACAGAATGTGTGTTAAATGTTAGTGCAACGGATACGTAACGATGTCCAAACCTGTTTCTCATGTATTTACAGTCACCACATCCAGAAGTCGCCTCTCTAGGATAATGCGTCTCATAGCCTCAGAGGGTTGAGAAACCTCCAGTCAAATGTGCCACCTCCAAGACAAAAACCGCCTCTGGAATATAAAGGAGACTGTTTAAGGACAAATATCAATAAATATCGCAAGTAAGTTGCTTGATAAACAAATACATAAACTAATTTTTATTGCACAGTTTTATGACAACGTCTGCTGTTGTCAATGAGTTTAGTTCTACTAGACATCAAAATATAACGTGTTCTATCCGTCGAACACAGCCACTTATTCATTCTATTTATTCCAACATAGGTACATGTGTGGGTCGAATAATGACCATCATCAGGCTACCAACAGAAAACTCAAAATAAAAGTCAAATAAGGTGCAGGTACGAGTATATTCACTTTACGGTATCCAGTAGGTTTATAATATTTATTGAAATATGAACTGCATGATATTGTAACAATTTGTAAAATGTAGTTGTAGACTGGGTGATGGTTGTAAATGTTCTAAAACGTATAAGGTTAAAAAGTAATGAAATTGCTGGGTTGTAAATTACAGTTTTAGGAGTAAAACAAATAGATATAAAATATAAAACTGGCGTCAAGGCGTCGGATACGTGGTATGATTTGGAAATATATGGTATGTATACATCACGTTGTAATGGTAAAGAAAGCAATGTGAAGAATAAAGTTTCTGTCATGTATCTGCGTTTGTTTTATAAACACCAATCAGTCTACAAATATTTTTCAATAATCTGTACAACATTACACAATTTCTATTACAATAATATTGTGAACTTGTTGAATACAACAAAGTGAATAGCCTTGCCTTGTATTGTACTTTGTATTGAGATTTTGTATTAGTAGGCCGATGATGGTCGTTTATCGACAGAAGCTCGTAGCTATGTTTGATTAATGAAAAGGAATACGTGGTTGTGTTCGACGAAAAAAAATGTGTTTTATTTTTATATTTTCTATAAACATTAGTGGATGACCTGCATTAAATTAAACTAATATACATTAGTTTCCAAACACTTCAACATAGCCGATAACTGGGAAAAAGCAAGAGAACAAAATGTGTCTTAAAACTCCACAGAATATGTGCAAACCATAGTATAAATTTTCCACACTAAATTTCGAAAATTGTGTGTCATGGGGAGGAAACGTGAAAAATGCTTCAGCTAGTAACTGCAGTGTCTATGCTTAAAATTGTTACCAATTGCAAAGAAATCACAGAGTTGCTTTTTGGTATTAATTTGTGCCTAAATAAAATATTGGAACTTTAAGGAAATGAAATATTGCTCTTTATTTTCAAAGAATCTAATGATCACTTTTGTAATATTATTTATTATTCCTTTGTTATTGCAGTAACAGTAGTGACATTAAAGATTATTAGCACTACTGATGATTGTTATTACGATTATTCATGTCTTTATTTATTTGCTGATGCAACAGCATAATATGTCATGACACACACAGCAAATTTTAAGCAGGCTATCCAAATAACGATAAAAACTTAAAGACGGAATAGAAGCTAATAATAATAATAATAATAATAATAATAATAATAATAATAATAATCATAATAATTTTAAATTAAGTATTTGTTGGCGTGTTGGATCAACTTTGCAAGTACCAATCGCTAAGCCTTTACCTATAAAAATGCAAAAGTAAAGATACTACTACTACTACTACTACTACTACTATTACTACTAATTATTATTATTATTATTATTTAGCTGTATCAATACAGTGGGATGGGAATGTAACACAAAAGGAACATAGAAACAAATCCAGCTATAAAAATTTGAGTATATCAAATCGCAGAATGTGGAACATAAAATGCTTCATTATACCAGTGATCACTGGAAATTACAGAAATGTTATTAAACCCTCAAAAAGAGTATGTAAATAATACCGGGCAAGCACCTAATAGAGGCTTTGCAAACAGCAGCTATGTTCAGAAAATTCCACATATTCCGAAGTGTTACAATTTTGAAATTTAAAGCCCGTGTGGTTGTGTTCACAACTGGTTCAAGGTGGTAGTTACTGAGGAAAATAACTTGAGATCAAAAAACGATAATGATGATGATAACAATGGGCAGGAAAAAATAATGTATAATCAAATCGCGTTGCCAGAATGCTGGAAAATGTTTGGTTCCATTTAATTTGCAATTCTTTCTTCTTACCATATTTTCTTCAAACCTTAAAAATTAAATTATACAAAACTAAAGCTTAGTTAAGTATCATACAAGTCTGAAATGTAATGCTTAAATTTAAGGGAAGCAAGAAGTGGGCTTGAAAAGACATCTGAGAAGAATATATGAAAATATGTAAGAGGAACAAGTAGAGCCTTTTGCAGTAATGCTTTTGCAGGTTGAAAAATCTGCCCTTGAAAATAATTTTTGTCAATACGGACGGGACTGAACTGGCTTAGGACAGAATATTGTAGTGGGAATATGAATTTGGGAAAAAAGCTGGTTGAATGGAAGGTTGGCAATGTTTTGAAATTCAGACCTGCTATCAGATTCTTAAGAGAGATCACAACAATTTGTAAATCACAGTTAACATAAATTATCTATTTATGCTTTATTTAGAGACTTTCTGAGATTCTCAAATGATACAGCCTTAAATGTTTGGATGATTTAATGAATAATGAATTGTAGAAATATGGAAGGAAGAGAGTTCCGTCTACTTTCTGGACAATAACCTGTAGAATCTGCAGAGAGCCACAAAAACTTTCGTTAGGATACTCGATTTTCGGGCAGAAAATTTAATGTAAAGTACTGCTATTTATCATAATTATAATTCAATTACTTTATTTTATATAGACAAGTTACCAAAGCATAAGCAATTCATTTTTATAAATTATATTATTTAAAACGTCATAAGGTGTTTATTAGATGAAAGTTAATAAGTTACATATTTTCAATAAACCATATTATCAAATACAAATATAACAAAATGTTGTAGCTTGTACTATCTACAGCATAGAGAAATGAACCAGAAAGAAAATTAAAAATAAAGAAATTCGTGACGAATAAAAATTATAGCTTCCATGAACATAAAAATACTTGTAAATACACGATATATAAAGAGTAAAATAATTATTGTAGTAACAATATCAGCAATGCACGTATGTCGTAACACTTCAGCGTCTTCAGGTTGTTGTAACATCATCTCTTCCCAGATGTCCATAAAGTTTAATAACAGTGGTCACAATTTCTGTAATTGTTCACAACTCTATATAATCGTACATTCCACAATACTTTTCTTGTTATTAGATTATATTCTTATACAGTTCGAAAACATGTGTCTTGTTCAATTAGATTTTGTTAAATCCATTGGGCACACATATACTCAAATTTCAGCCAATTTAAATTTTTCGAAATTTCTGTCTTATAAACATTGTTTGTACACAGTTTATAGGCTAATCCATAATCTACGTGCCTACAAAATTTCGCATTCTTAAATATCATAAGAACACATTTTGACTCAATACAACTGTTTTTATCTTAATTATCCGACAAAAATTGCGTGTGTCTGTGTACAATATGTTGTGGCCTTTCTGACTCTGCCGTATTTTCATAATTATCTCCTAAATGGCACAAAGTTTGGAGAAATTGTACCTCATGCAATATATATTTTGATTTTTCATACGATGATGTCTGAAAATTTTCGCATTTACGGAATAATTTAGCCACGTATTTTCAGAAAATTAGCTAGGTGTTCATGTAAAGAACTTGACAATATTTATCCAGTTTTAATCAATCTTGATATTTCTCACAGGATCGTAATTTCGTAATAAGAAGTTTAATGAAAATCCTTCCATTGTGAGCTGGGTTGTTCCAAGAGAAGAGAGAGACGAATGGAAAGACATGGTAGACATAAGATTCGTGTTTTATATCTCTGCGACCGTGACTAAATTAATAGTCATAAGTCAGAGAAACAGAGTAATAATTAAACACAAAGCACTGGTTAGGAACAAGCTCTCAAAATTGACAATTGAAAGTTGAAGATCGTTTATGCAGAATGAGTTCTTTGACTAGACTTTGTAGTTCGATACACATACACGGCCATGTGTTAGATCGAAACTTTCGATATTCCAGCTTCTTTATAGGCCAATATGAGGTTTGTCTAGATGAGAAGAAACATTAATTTCCTACCTTACATAATACAGGGCTCATCAAAATTATGAAAGAATAATCAGCTATGGATGCTTAGATCCGTAATCTATGTTTAATTAATAAAATTTCCTTCAATGACAACTCTGCATTTTATATGAATACTTTGTTAAATTAAGCTGCATTTTTTTCCCCAAATGGTTCAACATCATGATTTATGTAAAAGCATAAAAAGTGTAAAACAATATCTGTATGTTTTGGAAAATCATAAGAAAAGTACACACTATATATAATATAATTGTCTTCTAAGTGTTGAAGCAAGTGGTAAATGAAGCAACCATTGTGTTGTGAAGGACAAAGAAAAGAGACGTACGTGTTTTATACAAGCCTTACACCCATATTTGTTAGTAAGGCTGCGGTACGTCCATCAGATAGGAGTAATATTGTTTAATGAGCATGCAGCAAGTTGAAGAACGTATTTTTTGGTTAAGACATTCAATGCACAGCTTCCAGATTTAGGAGAGAAAAGGGCTGATAAAGCTGATGTAGGGTAAACTTAGTTTTAATATAATGCATGAAATGATAGGGAGGATTACGTAACACAAGACGTGTATGACTGGAGTAAGCTGCTGTTGGAAACAATGCCTGTCATTCATTCCACACGTCCCTATGGAAGTTAGATATGACCAACTTCATTGTTACAGTTTTCCTTAGGCGTAATCTACAATATTTAGCCTCGTTTACAAAGAGGGTGTATTATATCAATGTACCTTTCTCTCACACACTTAGAGACTATCCGCAAATGTCTAACAACTTCAATAAGAAATGGAAAAAAAGAAATAATTAAAGTTATAACACAGATAACATTAAATAGACCGAGGGACTTTCCACAAATTTTAAGAACTACGCTTAATATTAACCACACGAAACTACATTCTGTGGCTGCTGATTGCAGTGTTTATAGGCTGATATGTATTTGAGATTAATTAGTGTAATCTTTGTTACGAGCTAACCACTTTTTCAGAAGAGTCATACTGGATGTGTGTCTAAATTTTTTGATATAAAAATTTCAACAAC